>Ga0172382_10003218_pt1 | contig 26135 bp, 22 predicted proteins | sample Leawel138RmetaG_FD_122245 | JGI IMG/M metagenome (GOLD analysis project Ga0172382, IMG submission 122245) | Leachate microbial communities from a municipal landfill in Southern Ontario, Canada - Leachate well 138R metaG | ecosystem: Engineered > Solid waste > Landfill > Unclassified | place...
CCAAACTTCGTCGACAGCACCTTCGTCAGCGCCGCCGTCAATGTGGTCTTCCCATGGTCCACGTGACCAATCGTTCCCACGTTTACATGCGGCTTCGTCCGCTCAAATTTCCCTTTGGACATCAGAAACTCCCCAAGAAAACAGACCCAAGAAAAAAATATGGAGCCCACAACCGGATTCGAACCGGTGACCTCTTCCTTACCAAGGAAGTGCTCTACCGCCTGAGCTATGTGGGCCTACTTCTGGAGCGGGTGATGGGAATCGAACCCACACCATCAGCTTGGAAGGCTGAGGTTCTACCATTGAACTACACCCGCATAAACCGTGGCGCCCGCGCCGCTTACTACTTATTTACCTATGCACATTTAATCGAAATATGGTGGAGGGAGGAGGATTCGAACCTCCGAAGGCTGAGCCGTCAGATTTACAGTCTGATCCCTTTGACCGCTCGGGAACCCCTCCACGATTAGCGGCGCATTGTGCCGCTTAGTGCTGGCACCTGTCAATAGAAATTATGACAATCTCTGTCGCACTTTATTTATCCCGCACCACGCCAGTCAAGTGCCCCAGATGGCTTTTTTGATCTTGATTTTAAAAGATCCTCTTTGCTTATTGTGCCCATTTCTTGACATCGTTGCCGATTTACAACATTCTCTGCCTGGCTGTACTAGATTTTGCCAGGTAGATTTCTGCCCGGGCTTGAGAGGAGGGTTTATAATGCAACATATTAAACGTATTACGCTGATGCTTGCCATCAGCGGCGGTTTTATTGCTGGAACGGCGTTTGCTGATAATGCTTACAACGGTTATGCCATTGAGGCTGGTGGAAAGCCGGTAGTCGCTTCCAATGGTGCTTGTGTCCGTGGCGGACGTCCAGTCACGGATGGCGCCATTCCTGCTTATTGCGCACCTCAGCCTGCTCCGGTTGCGGTGAAGCCAGCACCCGCTCCGGCTCCCGTTCCGGCACCTATTGCCCCAGTCGAACGTACGGTTCTGGTCAGTAAGCCCATTACCATTACTGGCATCAACTTTAAATTTGATTCCTACAAACTCCTGGATCATGACATCAGGGTTTTGGACGAAGTAGCCGATTTTGCCAAAAATCATCCGGCGGCTGTTCTGGACGTGAATGGATATTGCAGCAAAGTTGGTAGTTACGCCTACAACCTGAAGCTGTCCAAGTTGCGCGCCCAAAGCGTTGCTCAATACCTTGCCAATCATGGTGTTTCCAATGATCGCATGGTCTTGAAAGGACATTCCTACAATGATCCCGTCGCCAGCAACGCCACTTCACAAGGGCGCTTCCTGAACCAGCGTGTGGAAATCAATTCCAACATCAAGGTTCAAAAAACAGTTCAGTAACCAGTCCTGAACGGCTGAATAAGGCGGGTCGAAATTGATCCGCCTTTTTTGTGCCTTTTGTCCATCATGCAGCATTCAAATTCCATGCTAGACTAGCGACCATGCGACAATCCCTGCTTCGTTTCGTACGTACTCTGCACATCACTCGCGTCCTGGTGAGGTACCGCCTGGATGAAGTGCTTTATTTTCTGCCCATATTAAAGCCGTATCAGGCTATTTTACGCCTTAGCCCCATGTCCTGGCTGGGTCCCAAGCCGCAGGGGGATTTTGCAGAACGACTGCGCCAGGCTCTGGAAACTCTGGGACCAACTTTCATCAAGCTCGGACAAATGTTGTCGACCCGACGCGATCTTCTGCCTGACTATATCACCCAGGAACTGGCCAAGCTGCAAGATGCCGTCCCACCCTTCCCCTCTGAAGAAGCTTGCAAAATCATTGAAAGCGCATTGGGCAAACCGATCAATACAGTGTTTTCAGAGTTTCATTCCAAACCGGCTGCGGCGGCTTCTATTGCTCAGGTTCATTTCGGCGTGCTGCAGGATGGTCGCGAAGTCGCTATTAAGGTCCGCCGTCCCGGCTTAAGACGAATTATTGATCAGGATCTGGCTATTTTAGGCCTGTTGGCTGATTTGGCGGAACGCTATTCCCAGGAAGGACGACGACTGAGAATTCGCGCTGTTGTCGCGGAATATGCCAAGACCTTGCGCGGAGAACTGGATTTGCTTCGCGAAGCTGCTAATGCCAGTCAATTACGTCGCAATTTTGCCGCCGATCCTGATCTGCTTTATATCCCTGAAATTTACTGGGATTACTGCAGTTCCTCGGTCCTGGTCATGGAACGGATTTACGGTATCCCGATTGGTCAGTTGGATGCCTTACGCGCTGCCGGCATCAACTTTGATCAACTCTCCAGACGCGCCGCAGATATTTTCTTCCGTCAGGTTTTTCGCGACGCCTACTTTCATGCAGATATGCATCCCGGCAACATTTTCATAGATCCCCAAAGCGGGCGCTTTATTGCTGTGGACTTTGGCATCATGGGCAGCCTGGATGATGCCAGCCAGCATTATCTGGCAGAAAACATGATCGCCTTTTTTCAAAGAGATTACCGGAGAGTCGCCGAGGCGCATGTGGAGGCAGGCTGGGTTCCGCCCGATACCAATGTTCAGGATTTTGAAACAGCGATCAGGGCCATTGCCGAACCTGTGTTTGAAAAACCCCTAAACGAAATATCGGTCGCTAACTTGTTGCTGCGCTTATTCCAGACGACCCGGGCCTTTCACATGCAAACCCAGCCCCAACTTCTATTGCTCCAGAAAACTTTAGTGAACGTCGAAGGTATCGCCCGCGATTTCAATCCTGCATTGAACATGTGGGAAGTGGCCACTCCACTGCTGACTGAATGGCTCAGTCGTCAGCGCGGCCCCCGTGGCTGGTGGACGGAAATGAAGCGCCATTTTCCAGAATGGGGACTGGTCCTTCCGGAAATGCCCGTTTTACTGCATGGCATTCTTCGTCAGGCCCAACAGGGAGAGCTGCCCCTGGTTATTCGTAATCAGGATCTGGAAGGGATTCGTAAGGAAATCCGTCGCGGCATGTTGCGCCTTTCATTTGGTGTCAGTGGTACTTTCATTGTCGTCGGCATTGGTATTATGGCGGCACTCGCGCATAAATTGGATTACGCGATTTTCGATCTGCCTCTCTGGGCATGGTTGATTTTAATACCTGGATTCACCTGGGTTGGCGTTCGATGGGTCGGTAGTTTTTTCAGGATCCGAGATTAACGCTTAATCGATAAACAACAAGGGAGGATTGCTTTTATGTGGGTCATTATTTCGCTGGTGATTGCTGCTGTTGCTGTCCTATTCGCCGTACAGAATAATACCATGACATCCGTGCATTTTTTTTCATGGACTTTTGCCCAATCTCAGGGCGTGATTTTACTGGGTGGATTTGTGGCGGGGTTTATCGCCAGCATGCTGATCTATCTACCCACCCATATCCGCAACAAGCTCAAAATACGTCGTCATGAACGCCGCCTGTCTGATCTTGAAGGGCAACTCAATGAAGAAAGGGGCAAGCGGGAATATATCGAAAAAGAACATGCCGCCGCCTTACGCATCCAGAAAAACAACGGTGTGACCGGGTCCAAGGCCGAAAGCTGAGAACCCGGCGATATTGGTCCGCTTATTCGGCTTTTTTGTCCGCGACGGGTACCGCAGAAGCCGTTTTATTAATCGGCACGGCACGGGCAAGTACTTCGAGGTTTTTGGTAGCTTGCGTGTTACCTGCTTCTGCCGCCTTGTGCCACCACAATGCCGCTTTGGCGTAATCCTGAGGAACACCCTGGCCCATGAAATAGAGGTTGCCCAGATTATACTGAGCAGCCGAAACCCCCAACTCTGCCGCCTTGTTCCACCAATAGGCCGCTTTAATCAGGTCTTTGGGCACGCCCTGACCAAAATAATATTGCATGCCCAGGTTGTACTCGGCCTTGCCGTAACCATGCATGGCTGATTTTTCAAACCACTGTGCCGCCAACGTGTAATTTTGTGGCACACCATCGCCCAATGCGCAGCGGGTACCGATGCTGTTTTCCAGTTTGGCGGTGGTCAAATCGGTCGGCTGCGAGCTGGCTGAGTCTTCCATTTCTGCTTTATTGGCCGTCGTCTGGGCATTGGCCAAGGGTGCGGCAAGGAGCAAAAACGCGGCAGCCGAACAAGCAAGCACCGCAGGATTGGAAAATAAACGATGAGCTGGCATGATTCACTCCATAAATGAGGGTTAATAGCTTTCAGATGTGAAGGTTACACCATAAAGCTAAGAAACTGCCACAACTTTTTACGCCAACCTCCCAACCAGGGAAAATCCTCTTTCAGGATTTTGTGCTTTGCTCTATCTCGCTCTGGCGCCAGCGCTGGGCCAGCTTATCAAGTACCGCATTGACAAAACGATGCCCCTGTTCAGCCCCAAAGTCCTTTCCCAATTCAATGGCTTCATTGATGACTACCCGGTATGGTGTTTGCGGCAGATCACGGAGCTCATAGGCGGCAAGACGCAAAATGGCGCGCTCCACTTCACTGATTTCATCAGTCCAGCGCCGATCCGGGATTTCTTCGGCGATGGCCGGATCCAAGTGCGGAATCGCCTGGCAAACGCCTTCCCATACTGTCGCAAAGAAAGCGCGATCGGCGCCCTGAAGCCGTTCCGGGTCTGTAGTAAACTGAAGCGCAATTTCTGCACAATGTCCCGGATTCAGCTGCCACTGATAAAGGGCCTGGATAATAGCCTGACGCGCCAGGCGACGACGACTGTTTTTCATGGAGGCTCAGATCTGACCCAGAAGCTGTACCATTTCGAGAGCCGTCATGGCCGCATCAAAACCTTTATTGCCTGCCTTGGTACCGGCACGCTCAATAGCCTGTTCAATGCTGTCAGTGGTTAAAATGCCGAAAATCACAGGAATACCCGTGTCCATGGCCACCTGTGCCACACCCTTGGAAACCTCTCCTGCTACATAATCAAAATGGGGCGTTCCGCCACGAATAACGGCACCCAGACAAAGAACCGCGTCGTAATTTCCACTACGCGCCAGTTTTTGCGCAACCAATGGAATTTCATAAGCGCCAGGCACATAGACCACATGAATTTGTTCATCACTGGCACCATGACGACGCAAACCATCTATAGCGCCCTGCTCCAGTTGCTGGGTAATGAAACTGTTAAAGCGGCTGACCAGCAGGGCAAATCGAAACTTACCGGCCTGGAGACTACCTTCTATTTGCTGAATCATGATTTTTCCTTATTTATTTTCCTGAAATGGACGCTGGCCCACAATTTCGAGACCAAATCCGCCAATACCCCGGTACTGGAAATGGCTGTCACTCAGCACCTCGGCACGATGCACGCCCAGATCCGTGAGGATTTGGGCGCCAATACCAAAAGTGCGCAAAACCCGACCAGCATCTCCAGCCTGCCCAGGCCCTTTGGGCATTTCCGGCAAGGCAGATACTTCCTGGACCAGCTCTTCCACACTTTCTTCATGGTGCAAGTACACCAGCACGCCCCGACCCTCAGCCGCAATCCGCTCTAATGCGCGCGTATTGGGACTGGCCGCTCCCGCAAACAGATCATTCAGGGTTTTACCTACCTGAACACGCACCAGCACGGGACTTTCTGTAGCCGCCACTTCACCCATGACCAAGGCAAAATGCGTTTCTTTCGCTACCCAGTCCCGATAAACCGTTAGCTGGAATTCTCCATGGGGACTCTGCCATGGCCCTTGGGCCTGACGCTCGACAATCCTTTCTCTTTCAAGGCGATAGCGGATCAAGTCGGCAATGGTGCCAATTTTGAGTCCATGCTTTGTGGCATAGGGAAGCAGATCGGGTAAACGAGCCATTTCCCCATCGGCATTGAGAATCTCGCAAATCACTCCTGCTGGCTGACAACCCGCCAGTCGTGCCAGATCAACGGCCGCTTCGGTATGCCCGGCGCGGACCAGAACCCCACCCGGCTCGGCAGCAAGGGGAAAAATATGTCCGGGCATGACCAGATCTTCGGGCGCAGCATTTTCAGCAATAGCAGCCTGAACTGTGGCTGCCCGGTCGGCTGCAGAAATACCCGTAGTCACTCCCCGAGCCGCTTCAATGGATACTGTAAAGGCGGTTCCCAGGCTGGCCGTATTATGTCCGACCATTTGCGGCAGACGCAGCTGCTGGCAACGTTCCCGGGTCAAGGGCAGACAGACCAGTCCGCGTGCCTGGGTCACCATAAAATTAATGGCGGCGGGAGTCACGAACTCCGCCGCCATGATCAGGTCACCCTCATTTTCACGGCCCTCGTCATCCATGAGGATCACCATACGACCCGCTGCAATTTCGGCAATAATTTCTTCGGCGGGACTGATTTTACCTTCACTCATACGGGGTATCCTCTGGCAGCTAGTGATTCGCGGGTAATTTCCGATTTTAGCCCCGACTGCGCCTCCGTCGCTACCCAACGTTCCAGATAGCGGGCAATCAGGTCCACTTCGAGATTGACCGCCTGACCCGCACGCCAGGCTGATGCAGTCGTATTTGTCAGTGTATGGGGAATCAGATTAAGCATAAATTGCTCGCCTTCCAGAGCATTGACGGTCAGGCTGATACCATCCACGCAAATGCTGCCTTTGGCGGCGATATAGCGCAGCAGTTCGCGCGGTGCGGTCACCGCAAAAACCTGTGAACGTCCGGATTTCTGCACACTATGGATTTGTCCGACCCCATCCACATGACCCGCCACCAGATGACCGCCCAGACGGTCAGCCAGACGCAGCGCTTTTTCGAGATTCACGGCACTACCTGTTTTAAGGCTACCCAGCAGGGTCTTGTCCAGGGTCTCGCGGGAAATATCCACGGCAAACCCGTCTTTGTGCAGTTCCACTACGGTCAGGCAAACACCCGATACAGCAATACTGTCACCGAGTTTGACATCACCCAAATCCAGCCCGCCAGAGGCGAGCGTCATCCGAAAATCACCGCCCTGAGGCTGCAATTGTCTAACCTGACCCAAGGCCTCGATAATACCGGTGAACATGAATCAAAACTCCTGCGGACCCAGGGTCCACTTCAAATCATTACCCAGCGACTCGACCCGAAGACTCCGCCAGCGCGGCGCTTCGGTCAGTTGTTGAAAAGGACCAACCTGCATGGCGGGCAATGCCCCCTGGCCGAGGAGCATGGGGGCCATATAGAGCAACCACTCATCGACCAATCCGGCTGCAAACAAGGTACTGGCCAGACCCGGGCCCGCCTCTACCAATACTTCATTCATTTGTTTCTCTGCCAAAATGCGCATGACTGCCGGACAATCCAGGCGCTCGCCATCCAGCGGCACGGCAAACAAATCTGCACCTGCCGCCTTCAATGCATTTTTGGCTGCCTCCGGCTGGTCCGGCCCATGGAATATCCAGACCGCGCCGGGTGAAGCAAACAGTGCCGCATCTGCCGGGGTCCGCAAACGGGTGTCCAAAATCACCTTCACTGGACACCGGCGCAGCGGAATATCCAGACGGGGGGCCAGACGCGGGTTGTCGGCCAGAACCGTGCCAATCCCCACCAGGATGGCACTGGCGCTGGCCCGCTCTTTTTGCACATCGGCGCGCGCCAAGGTACCGGTCAGCCACTGACTTTGTCCATTGCCCAGCGCCACACCTGCATCCAGACTGACTGCCTGCTTTAAGCGAATCCAGGGACGCCCGCCTTCCATGCGCATAAAAAATCCGGGGTTCAGCGCACGACTTTCGGCTTCGCAACAGCCCAGTTCAACCTCGATGCCAGCGGCTCTGAGCCGGGCAATGCCCTGCCCGGAAACCAGAGGATTGGGATCCTGAACCGCCACCACCACCCGTTTCACCCCTGCGGCCATCAGGGCGTCCGCACAGGGGCCGGTCCGCCCCTGATGACTGCAGGGTTCGAGGGTGACGTAAACGGTCGCAGCACGCGACGCCGCTCCGGCTTCGGCAAGGGCCAGCACTTCGGCATGGGCTTCACCAGCAAAAAGGTGAGCGCCACGACCAACAACGATCCCTTCCTGCACCACCACCGCACCCACTCGCGGATTAGGTTGCGTCGAATATAAACCCCGCTTCGCCAGGTCCAGGGCCATTTCCATGAAATGATGGTCCTGCTCAGTCAGCACCAGAACGGCCTTTTCCGGGTACCTGTTGCTGATCAGGATGGGGGCCCTCTTTCAGGCGGGCAATTTCCGCACTGAATGCATCCACATCTTCAAAACGCCGGTACACCGAAGCGAAACGCACATAAGCCACCGGATCGAGGCCACGCAAAGCTTCCATAACCAGTTCGCCAATCAGGCGCGCCGGCACTTCGCGCTCGCCTCTTTCACGAAGACGCCGTTGAATCAAACGCAGGGCTGAATCTACCTGGTCGGTAGCGACCGGACGCTTGCTCAGCGCCCGCGTCAAACCACGCTGCAATTTGTCTTCGTTAAAAGACTCACGACGCCCATCGGTTTTAACCACCATGGGCAAAGCGAGTTCGGCACGCTCAAAAGTCGTGAAGCGCTGATTACATTGCGGACATTCCCGACGGCGCCGCACCGTCCCGCCCTCATCCGCAAGGCGGGAATCCACCACCCGGGTGTCAGCGAAGGCGCAGAACGGGCAATGCACGGAACCTAGCCGTACACCGGAAACTGCTTGCACAGGGCAGTCATATCCGCCTTGACCCGGGCAATCACTGCGGCATCTTCGGGGGCATCCAGCACATCGGCGATCCCCTTGCCCAAGCGCTGCATTTCCGCTTCTGCAAAGCCACGGGTGGTTGCTGCCGGGGTGCCGATGCGAATACCACTGGTCACCGCTGGCGGACGGGTATCGAAAGGCACTGCGTTTTTGTTGACCGTGATGTGCGCCTGACCCAGCGCTTCCTCGGCTTCCTTACCGGTCACCTTTTCGCCCAGATTGAGGAGGAAAAGGTGATTATCCGTACCGCCTGACACGGCTGTATAACCTCGCCCGGCAAGTACCTGACTCAGCGCCTGGGCGTTGCGAATGACCTGCTGCTGATAGGTTTTGAACTCCGGCTGCAAAGCTTCACGGAAAGCTACCGCCTTGCCAGCAATGACGTGCATCAGAGGACCACCCTGCAAGCCAGGAAAAATCAACGAGTTGACCTTCTTGGCATATTCTTCCCGACAAAGGATGAGACCACCACGCGGTCCACGCAGGGTTTTGTGGGTCGTGGTGGTGACAAAATCCGCATGGGGAACGGGACTGGGATGTAAACCGGCCGCCACCAATCCGGCAATGTGGGCCATGTCCACCAGCAAATAAGCGCCGATACTCCGGGCAATTTCACCGATCCTTTCGAAATCGATAATGCGCGAATAGGCACTGGCCCCGGCGACGATCATTTTGGGACGTTCCTGCTCGGCCTGTGCTGCCATTGCCTCATAGTCAATTCGACCATCTTCGGCGCGCACCCCATAAGCGGCCACCTGAAACAGCTTGCCCGAAACATTGACCTTGGCTCCGTGGGTCAGATGTCCACCATGCGCCAGACTCATTCCCATAATTTTGTCGCCCGGCTTCAATACCGAAAGGTAAACAGCCTGATTAGCCTGAGAACCGGAATGGGCCTGAACGTTGGCGTGTTCTGCGCCGAACAGCTCCAGAGCCCGATCAATGGCCAACTGTTCAGCAACATCCACATACTCGCAACCACCATAATAGCGTTTGCCCGGATAACCCTCGGCATACTTGTTGGTCAGCACCGAGCCTTGCGCCACCATTACCATGGGGCTGGCGTAGTTTTCAGAAGCAATGAGTTCCACATGATCTTCCTGACGCTGGGTTTCCTTACACATGGCATCCCATAGTGCAGGATCAAAATCAGCAATACTGAGGGTTTTGGAAAACATGGTGCACTCCTTCAAAAACTTCCGTTAAAATTGTGGCTAGACACTAATGGATGCAAGAACGAACGGCAAGGGTAAAAAATGCGTGCAAGTCATGAATGAAACTCATCAGAGTTTGACACGCACCGGCTGCGGGTGATGGGCGAGTACAAAGCGGGCGGCCTTCTTTTCTTTCTTTTTTCGGGGAGGACGCCGCTTGTCAGCAAAAATATCCTGATAGGCCACATGGATGACCGGTGGACCCAACACCCAGACAATCAAGCCCAACCATAACTGGGAAAAAGCTGGCATAAACAGATTCGCCAGCAAAATGACGGCCCAGAGACCGATCAGAGGATCCCGCAATTCCGGCCTGAACAGCAGGGTGAGTGTAGTTTCCACTTCTGACTCCAGCCAGCCATGTCCTTTGTGCAAAGCAAGGGCAATCCCGAAAAAAGCCGGAGAGAACCAGAAGTAAGGCATTAGCGATAAATCCGAAAACCGCTGTCCGAAAGCGAACCACCAGCCCCAGAATCCCTGACCCATGCCCGAGTCGTCATGCCAGGGAATATTTATCCCGGCTAGCAAGCTGCCCATGACCACTATGTCTTGGCCAAATTCGAAAATCATGCCAAAAACGGCAAAAAGCATACCCCAAACCACCGCCACATGGAGGGCATGCCGCATTTGTCGGTTCGTATAAGATTCCGTTTCTTCATCGGTATTGGCAGCGATTTCCAGGCCAAACAGCAGGCCAAAGGGCGCCATGGCGTACATCAACCATTCGGGAAAGGGAATGGCCGCAAACACCAATGCAGCAGCGGAAAGCAGCAGCCATGGCCGAGGCCGGGCCACTACCAGCTCAGCACCCCCTTCGACCCAGCTCACTACACGATTTACCCACTTCCAGGCCAAAATTATCTCCCGGCAACATGACACACGGCCAAGCACAACTTGTCGCTCATGCTATCTCTTTTGATTCTAAACCATCAAGGCGCATAAAACTAAAAACATCAGTTGCCGTGGGTGCTTTGCCGCGACTTTTGTTCTGAGCCGTTGTTGTTCTTGGCGAAATCCTGCGCCCGTCAGGAGAGCTGTTTGAGCCCGCAGGGCGAGTTCTCTCCTGACAGCAGGATGAGCCATAGAACAACAGGCGAGGAACAATGGAGCAAAAAGCACCCACGGCAACTGCCGTTAGGATAAACACAAAATGCTGCGGACTTAAGCCGCTTGTCGCCGACGCCCTTGAAGTTTAGACTCTTCCGGCCCTGTTTGATGATTAGAAAAGCACACAATGCCTGCTCAGATACCCGCTGATTCCGTTGGACTGGTAACCCCGCAGACGGTCACTTTTCCAGCTGACCTGCAACTGGAGTGTGGGCGCAGCTTGCCGGGTTACACCCTGGTTTATGAAAGTTATGGGGCCTTGAACAAGGATCACAGTAACGCGATTTTACTCTGCCATGCGCTTTCTGGTGATCATCACGCTGCCGGGTATCATCACATGGATGATCGTAAGCCGGGCTGGTGGGAGCATCTGCTTGGACCCGGCAAGGCCATGGATACTGAACAGTTTTTTTTCGTCTGCGCCAATTTTATCGGGTCCTGCAAAGGCTCAACGGGTCCAGCCAGCATCAATCCTGAAACCGGCAGTCCCTGGGGTCTGGATTTTCCTATGGTCACCGTCCGCGACTGGGTAAAAACCCAGGCCGACCTGGCCGATCATCTGGAGATTGAACAATGGGCAGCGGTTATTGGCGGCAGCCTGGGTGGCATGCAGGTTATGCAATGGAGCATGGATTATCCGGACCGGCTGCGTAACGCCGTGGTCATTGCTGCTGCGCCCAAACTGACGGCGCAGAACATCGCCTTCAACGAAGTTTGTCGCCAGGCCATCATGACGGATCCGGATTTTCATAACGGCCGTTATTATGCCCATGACACCAAACCGCGCCGGGGACTGTCACTGGCACGGATGATCGGCCACATCACCTATCTTTCCGATGACGCCATGCGCACCAAGTTCGGTCGGGATACCCGGGGCGGCAAGGCCTTTTCCTTTGGCTTTGATGTAGATTTTGAGGTGGAAAGTTATTTGCGCTATCAGGGTTCAAGCTTTGTCGAACGCTTTGATGCCAACAGCTATTTATATATTACCAAGGCATTGGATTATTTTGATCCGGCTAGTGCGTATGGCGGCAGCCTGGCAGAGGCCTTTGCCCGGGTACAAGCGGCATTTTTGGTAGTCTCTTTCAGTTCTGACTGGCGGTTTTCTCCGGAACGTTCCCGCGAAATCGTGCAGGCACTATATACCTGTAATCGCGATGTCAGCTATGCGGAAATTGAAGCCACCCACGGCCACGATTCCTTTTTAATGCCCATTCCCCAATATGTCGCCGTTCTCGGCACTTATCTGCAACGCGTTGCAGAGGAAATCGGACTATGAAGCTACGCCAGGATCTGGCCATTATCGCCGAATGGATTCCCCCGCAAAGCCGCATTCTCGATCTGGGCTGCGGGGAAGGAGAACTGCTGGCCTATTTGCGCGCCGAAAAGGGCGTGCAAGGTTATGGGGTGGAAATTGAGGAAGATCGGGTCGTCGCCGCCATCCGACGCGGAATTCCGGTCATTCAGCAGGATCTTGATCAGGGACTCAAAAATTTTGCAGACCAGAGTGTCGATACAGTAGTACTTTCCCTGACCCTGCAGGCTTCTACCTATCCCCGTCAGTTATTACTGGAAATGTTACGCGTCGGCCGTGAGGTCATTGTCACCTTTCCCAATATGGGACACTGGCATGCGCGCTGGCAACTGGGCGTGCTGGGCAAAATGCCCACCACAGACGCCTTGCCCCATACGTGGTACGATACCCCCAACATCCATCTGTGTACGATTCGTGACTTTGAACAACTCTGTGCCGACAACGGCATCGCCATCCATCAGCGGGTCGTGCTCAATGAGCGGCGGCGCAGCACTTGGCGCAACCGTTTGTTACCCAACCTATTTGGAGAAGTCGCTTTATATCGTTGCGCCCTGGTCGCACGCTGAAGCTCATGCGAGGAGAACGCCATGACCCTGGAACTGATCAGCTTCCCCCTCTGCCCCTATGTACAGCGTTCGGTGATTACTCTGCTGCACAAACAGGTAGTCTTCAAACTGACGCACATTGATCTCGCCCACAAACCCGAATGGTTTCTCGAACTTTCGCCCATGGGCAGGGTCCCCTGCCTGAAAATCGGCACTGACGCCGTACTGTTCGAGTCTCAGGTGATTAATGAATATCTGGATGAAACCATTGCACCGCCACTGCATCCTTCTGACCCGCTGGAACGCGCCCGGCACCGCGCCTGGATTGCCTTTGGCAGCGAAATGATTGGTGATCAGTTCCAGATGATGGTGGCCCAGGGTGAAGAACCTTTTACGGCGGCCAGTCGCCAGCTTTTTGACAAGCTTGAGCGGTTGGAAAAAAACATGGCCGAAGGACCATTTTTTGCGGGTCAACATTTCAGTCTGGTGGATGCTGCCTTTGCTCCCTTATTCATGCGCATGGAAATTCTGCACGCATTACGGCCATTGCCGCGTTGGGAATCTTTGGGCAAACTGCGCCGCTGGACGGCCTTACTCATGGAATTACCCGAGGTAGCAGGCTCCGTAACCGCCGACTTTCCAGAACGGCTGCGGAATTATATCAGCGAAAAAGGCAGTCTTCTGCTACGCTCAGTCTGAATACAAGCTGCCGCATTTACGATTTGCACAGGAGTCATGCGTATGAGTGATCAACAGGGAGAGGACATGCAGGATCAGGCGCTCGTGCCCACCACCCACTTTGGTTATCAGGAAGTTCCGGAAACGGAAAAAGAAGACCTGGTCAAAGGGGTTTTCAGCAGTGTCGCGGGTAAATACGACCTGATGAACGACCTGATGTCACTGGGTGTGCATCGCCTGTGGAAGCGCTTCACGGTTGACCTCGCCCGTCCCCGTCCCGGCCAACGGGTGCTGGATCTCGCCGGAGGCACGGGTGACCTGGCTGCCGCCATTTATCCGCGCATCAAACCCAATGGTTCCATTGTGGTCTCCGATATCAATCCGGAAATGCTGGCGGTTGGCGAAAACCGCCTGGCGGACAAGGGTATCATCGCAGGCGTCGAGTTTGTCGAAGCCAATGCGGAAGAACTCCCCTTTCCCGACCGCGAATTCGACCTGGTCACCCTGGCCTTTGGCATCCGCAACATGACCCATCCCGAACGGGCCTTGAAGGAAATTCACCGCGTCCTCAAAACCGGCGGGCGGGCATTGATTCTGGAGTTTTCACACCCGCGCTGGCCGGGGTTGCAGTCCATTTATGATCTGTATTCCTTCAAGTTACTGCCGCGCATTGGCGAACTCGTCGCCAAGGATCGAGACAGCTATCAATATCTGGTGGAATCCATCCGCCGCTTCCCCGATCAGGAAACCTTCAAAATGATGATGGAAGAAGCCGGTCTGGAACGGGTTGAGGTGTTCAACCTGTCGGGTGGTATTGTTGCCCTGCATCGCGGCTTTCGTATGGATTGATGAATGCTTTTCATCTGAATGCCTAAAAATTCCCTCTTGAGCCGAGACTCCGGGCAGGGCATGATGGCGACAATTTTCGCAGAGGAGTAATGCCCATGACGTCCGTCCACAGTCTCGGTTTTCCGCGTATCGGTCATAAACGCGAACTCAAAAAAGCGCTGGAAAGCTTCTGGTCCAAAGAAATTGATGAGCAGGAACTGCAGTCCCGCGCTGCCCAGTTGCGTGACCGTCACTGGAAAATCCAGCAGACCTGTGGGATGGACTTCATCCCGGTTGGTGATTTCAGCCTCTACGATCACATGCTCGACATGAGCTGCACCCTCGGTGCCATTCCTCCCCGTTACGGATTCTCCGGCGGTCACGTGGGTCTGGATACCTTTTTTGCCATGGCACGCGGTTCCAGCACCCAGCCTGCCATGGAAATGACCAAATGGTTTGATGCCAACTATCACTTCATTGTGCCGGAATTCCATGAAAACATGGAGTTCCGCCTGAGCAGCGAACGCCTGTTTGACCAGATCAAAGAAGCCCAGGCTCTCGGCCTCAAGACCAAGCCCGTGCTGGTCGGCCCCATCACCTACCTGTGGCTGGGCAAGGAAAAAGACCTGAATGCCGAAGCCCATCACGAAGCGCAACATCATCATGACGACAGTGCCTGTCATGGTCACGGTGCGCCGGTGGGTAATGCCTGCTTTGATCGTCTGACATTGCTGCCCAAGGTTCTACCTGTTTATGCCGAAATTCTGGAGCGTCTTGCCAGCATGGGCGTGGAGTGGGTACAAATGGATGAACCCGCTCTGGCACTGGATCTGCCCGCCGAATGGCACCAGGCTCTGACCTCTGCCTACCAGACCCTCAGCAAGGGCAAAAGCCCCAAAGTATTACTGGCCACCTATTTTGATTCAGTAGCTGATCATGCCGAGGCTCTCAAAGCCCTTCCCGTCGCCGGCCTGCATCTGGATTTGCGGCGCGCTCCGCAGCAGCTGGACAGCTTCCTGAAAAATTATCCGGCTGACAAAGTGCTTTCTCTGGGCGTGGTAGATGGCCGCAATGTTTGGCGCGCCGACCTGGATGCAGCCATCAAGATCCTGGAACCTGCACATAAACAGCTGGGAGACCATCTCTGGGTAGCGCCTTCCTGCAGCCTGTTGCACACCCCGGTTGATCTGGATCAGGAAACCGAACTCGACACCGAATTGAAATCCTGGCTGGCTTTCTCCGTACAAAAGCTCGATGAAGTCGCCCTTATTGGTCGCGCTCTGAGTGAAGGCGTGGCAGCCGTAGCGCAGGAACTGTCAACCGCCCGTGCCGCCGTCCAGTCGCGTAAAACTTCACCACGTATCCACAACCCGGCTGTTGCCCAGCGTCTGGAAGGTTTGGGCAAGGATGATGGCCAGCGCAAAAGTGCTTTCCAGGCCCGTGAAGCCGCACAGCGTGCCCGTTTCAAACTGCCGGCCTTCCCCACCACAAGTATCGGCAGTTTCCCGCAGACCCCCGAAATCCGTAAAGCCCGCCTGCAAAATCGCAAGGGCGAACTGAGCAATGCCGACTACCAGAAAGCCATGGAAGCAGAAATTGCGCTGGTCGTGAAAGAACAGGAACGTCTGGGTATTGACGTGCCGGTCCATGGCGAGCCCGAACGCAATGACATGGTGGAATACTTCGGCGAACAGCTCGCTGGATTCGCTTTTACCCGGCATGGCTGGGTGCAGAGTTACGGTTCACGTTACGTCAAGCCGCCGTTGATTTTCGGTGACGTATCCCGTCCTACCCCCATGACCGTGACCTGGAGCAAATATGCCCAGTCTCTCACCCAGCGGCCCATGAAAGGCATGCTTACCGGTCCGGTGACCATCCTGCAGTGGTCTTTTGTACGCGATGATCAGCCCCGTGAAAAAACGGCACTGCAGATTGCGCTGGCCATCCGCGACGAGGTCAAGGACCTGATTGACGCCGGTATCGGCATCATCCAGATTGACGAACCCGCCTACCGTGAAGGACTCCCCCTGAAGCGCAAGGACTGGGATCAGTATCTGAACTGGGCATCGCGTGCATTCCGCATTTCTGCGCAAATTGCGCCTGATGACGTGCAGATTCACACCCATATGTGCTACTCGGAATTCAATGACATCCTCCCCGCCATTGCGGCCATGGATGCAGATGTCATTACCATTGAAACTTCCCGTTCACAAATGGAGTTGCTGGATGCTTTTGCCACTTTCAACTACCCCAATGAAATCGGACCTGGCGTATATGACATTCACTCTCCCCGCGTTCCCAGCGTGGAAGAAATGGTCGGCCTGATGGAAAAAGCGGTCAAAGTGGTTCCCGCAGAGCGGCTGTGGATCAACCCCGACTGTGGTCTGAAAACCCGTAAGTGGGCAGAAGTCACCCCGGCTCTGGAAAACATGGTCGAGGCAGCCAAACAGGTACGTGCCAAACACGCCTGATTGAAGACCGGCTTCAAACTGACAAGGCCCCATCCGGGGCCTTTTTTAATGCTTGCTGATTACCAGCCCCCCCTATAAACTCACTGGCAATTAAAAAGATACCATGTGATTGCTTGCACCGTGCTCCGCGACTCATAAGTTTCCTGCTATCTTTTTGGAACTTTTCATGAATCAGTCAATCAATCTTTCCCCACTCAAAAATCTACGGGCCGATGCGCCTGCCGCCGTGGTCGTCGCTCTGGTCGCCATGCCCCTCTGTCTTGGAGTCGCCCTGGCTTCTGGCACCCCACTGATTGCGGGTTTGATTGCTGGCATCATGGGTGGGGTTCTGGTTCCTCTGTTCAGCCGCTCGCCCCTGGCCGTCAGTGGCCCCACCCCAGCCATTGTGGCCACGCTGCTGGTGGCCATGGAAACCCTGCACAGTTTTCCGGCGTTACTGCTCGCTGTGGTTATTGCTGGCGGCATTCAGATTATTCTGGCGCTCTTGCGTGCAGGGGTGGTGGCTTATTTTTTCCCTTCGGCCGTCATCCAGGGTATTTTGTCGGCCATCGGGATTATCATCATCCTCAAACAATTTCCCTATGCCATTGGTTTTGATATTGGCGAATTTGGTAATCAGGATTTTTTTGATGCCCATGGAGAAAACACCTTCAGTGCCGTTATTGCCGCACTCGCCCATGTGGAATGGGGAGCGCTGCTGGTCAGCGTACTGGCCCTGGTCATCCTGATTGTCTGGGATAAGATAGCCGTCCTGCGCAAACAGAACTGGCTCTCCGGCCCGTTGATGGCGGTGGTGTTCGGAACCCTCCTGAATGTGCTGTTTGTCCATGCCCTGCCCGGGCTTGCTATCGACAAAAGCAATCTGGTCAACCTGCCTGAAATTCGTTCTCTGGCGGACTTAAGGGGCATGCTGCAAATGCCTGACTGGGGCATGATCGGTTCAAAAACCGTATGGATGACCGCTATCGCCATCACCTTTATTGCCAGCCTGGAAAGCCTGCTTTCCACAGAAGCCTCCGACAAACTGGATCCTTTCAAAAGACGCACCCCTCTTGACCGCGAACTGCTGGGACAGGGAGTGGCCAACATCGCCAGCGGCCTCATTGGTGGACTTCCGGTTGCCGCCGTCATAGTACGGAGCACGGCCAACGTGGCGGCCGGGGCACGGACCAAAGCCAGCGCCTTTCTGCACGGGATTTTTCTGTTGCTGGCCGTCCTGTTTCTGGCTACGCTGATGAATCACATTCCGCTGGCTGCCCTGGCTTCCATCCTGATTTTCGTCGGTTTCAAACTGGCTCATCCGAAAATTTTTCAAAAAATGTTCAAGCTGGATAAATCCCAGTATTTGCCCTTCCTCATCACCATTATTGCGATTTTGTTCACCAGTCTGATTACCGGCGTAGTCATCGGACTGCTGGCCGGTATTTTCTTTGTGCTCAAGGCTAACTATCACAGCGCCATCGACATCGGGCGGGAGGGTAACGCCTACAAAATCTCCCTGAACAGGGAGGTAACTTTCGTCAACAAGGCACGTCTTTCCCACATTCTGGAAAGGCTGCCCAGAGACGCCGAAGTGATTCTGGATGGCAAAAAGGTCCGTTTCATTGATCACGACGTGCTGGAAGTCATTCGTGATTTCGAACGTGCCGCCGAACTGAAAAACATCCAGTTACGCGAACAGAATTTCGACACACCGATACTCAAAGCCCCCGTATAATCCTTACAATCGGCCCTGGGAGAGCAGCTCCGCGTTGCCTCCTGCTGCCGTGGTGTTGATGCTCACCGTCTGTTCGGCCACCATGCGCAATAAATAATGGGGACCACCGGCCTTCGGGCCGGTTCCACTCAAGCCTTCGCCACCAAACGGTTGCACACCAACCACCGCGCCAATCATGTTGCGGTTGACGTAAACATTGCCGCAGCGCGACCGCGCGGCGATATGGGCCGCCCGCCCATCAATCCGCGTCTGGACACCTAAAGTCAGCCCAAATCCCAAAGCGTTGATGGCATCCACCAGGGCATCGATTTGTCCGGCTTTCCAGGTGACCACCTGCAGCACCGGACCAAATATTTCCTCGCGAACCTGACTGACATGAGTAATGGCATACGCACAGGGGGCTACAAAATGCAGATTACGCTGCTGATCGTCCTGCATGGTCAATGCTACAGAATCATCCGTAACCCGGGCATTTTCCAGCAAAGCCGGGGGCCAGGCACAACGGGCCAGCAATCTTCCCCCGCCCTGCTCCACCCGGGCAATTTGCGCCAGAATATTGGCCTGCGCTTCGACATCAATAACGGGTCCGACATCGGTGGCATAATGGATGGTCGCTCCGATCACCAGTTCCTGCATGGCCCCTTTGAGCATGGTTAGAATTTCTTCTGCACATTCTTCCTGTACACAGAGCAAACGCAGTGCCGAACAGCGTTGTCCGGCGGAACGAAATGCCGAGGCAATCACTGCATCGACCACCTGTTCCGCCAGAGCCGTAGAATCCACAATCATGGCATTAATGCCGCCGGTTTCGGCAATCAAGGGCACAATGGGGCCTTCCTTGGCCGCCAGACCCTGGTGGATGTGGCGAGCAACACCTGTTGAACCGGTAAACACCACGCCGCCAGTCAGCGGATGCTCTACCAGAGCCGCGCCTACGGTTTCGCCAGCACCGGGCATCAGCGCCAGCACATCACGGGGAACTCCGGCCTCCCACAAAAGTTCGACAAAAGCCTGGGCAATGGCCATGGTCTGCTCGGCGGGCTTGGCTGCCACACTATTGCCCGTAACCAGCGCCGCAACAACCTGACCGGCAAAAATTGCCAGGGGAAAATTCCAGGGACTGATACAAACGAACACACCGCGCCCCCGCAGACTCAGGGAGTTGGCCTCACCGGTGGGACCGGGCAGAGCTTCCTTGCGCATGAGCGCCTTGGCCTGAATGGCATAATAACGGCAAAAATCTACGGCCTCACGCAGTTCGGCAACCGCATCTGCCAAAGTTTTATGTGCTTCGCGCATAATCAGAGCAAGCAATTTGTCATGTCGGGTTTCCAGCAGCTCAGCCGCCTGAGCCAAAATTTCGGCACGACGCTCGACGGGTACTGCATCCCAGCGCATTTGCCCGGCATGCAGTGTGTGCATTAAGGGGTCTACTTCTTCCACCTGTATTTCTTCGGGGGTCTTTACCCGCAGGGCCAATGCGGCTTCCAGGGCGGGGCTACGTTCGGCAATGTAAGTCATATCCATTCCTTGGCTGTTCAGTCGTAATTCACCATGAAGATGGCCGTAAATCTCTATGGGTTTGGGCAAGGCCGTCTCTTCCGCCCGCCAGAGCGGACTGACCAGCAGATCTTCGGCAGCCACATGCTGATTAGCCAACTGATGAACAAAAGACGTGTTGGCAGCGTTTTCAAGAAGCCTCCGGACCAGATAGGCAAGCAGATCCCGATGACGACCCACCGGGGCATATATCCGCAAGTGCTGAATGCGGGCGTGGCGTAAAACCTCCCGATAAATTCCTTCTCCCATGCCATGCAGACGCTGCATCTCAAAACGGGCATCGGGTTGTTGATCCGCCAATTGCAAAACAGCAGCAATGGTCGCTGCATTGTGGGTGGCGAATTGCGGGTAGACCAACGCCTGAGGACCGTTGGCGTTTTCAAGGAGCCGCGCCGCACCGGCCAGATAGCTGATATCAGTATGATGTTTATGGGTAAACACCGGATACCCGGACAAGCCCATCTCCTGGGCTCTTTTGATTTCCATATCCCAGTAAGCGCCCTTGACCAGCCGCATCATCAAACGGCTCTGATTGCGGCGCGTTCGGGCCAGAACTTCGTCAATGGCAGCATCTGCCCGGCTCTGATACGCCTGCACGGCAATGCCGAGACCGTCCCAGCCCGCACAAGTGGCCTGCCCGGCAATATGCTGTTGCAAGGCATCCAGCAAATCGAGCTGCAACTCAAGACGATCACTTTCTTCCGCATCCAGCGTCAGATTCAAACGCCCCTGAGCCGCCAGCTCGGCCAGTTGCTGCAACTTGGGGAACAGCTCTTTCCACAGACGGGCGCGCTGGGCTTCTTCAAAACGCGGATGCAGTGCTGACAATTTGATGGAGATGCCATCCCGCTCCCGGGAACCCCCACTGCCGGGTTGGGTAGCCAAAACGCGCAAGGCAGATTCATAAGAAGCCGCATAGCGGGTTGCATCGGCACTGTTGCGGGCACCTTCTCCCAACATATCGTAGGAATAGCAGAGTGCGGGCTGTTTTTTTCGGGCTTCGGCAGAGCGCCGGCGCGCCTCACCAAGATCCTGCCCCAGTACAAACTGCCGCCCCAGTAGCGCAATGGCCCGCACTGCTGCTGTCACGACGGTATTCATGCCCAGTCGTTGCACCAGACTGCGTGTTTCTTTTTCGGCAAGCAGACGGCGGGATAGAATCAGCACCCGACCCGAAATCTGGGTAATCCATGACTGTTTTTCCTCACCGGCAAAGCGCGCCCTGCCCAGCTGATCCGCTGCCAGCAAGGCCGCCGTACCCGTATCGGGCACGCGCAGCAGGGCCTCGGCCAGACGCATCAAGGCCAAGCCTTCGGCGCTGGTGATGGGGTACTCCCTTAACAGCGACTCCAGAGCCCAGAACGGGGCTGGCTGCTTGCGCACCGCCTCCACCCAGGGCCGCGCCTGATCGATGACGTTCAGCCAGTTCAGCTTGCCGCTGAGCGCCGACAGCAGTGCTTCAACCTGCTGACTTTCATCCCGGTACGGGGGTGGCAGTGTCACAGATTCCCGAAGAAAATCCGGAGAATCATTGAAATCACTGGGCAAAATGGTATGTAAACGGGTTTGAGACATTCCCACAAGGCTCCTTGCAGCAGGTAATCGGGTCCATGATCAGCCTGTGCCTGCCTCCTTTTTTCATTTACGGGTTTTTATGTGCTTTTGGTTACTGTAGCGCTACAACCTCTTGTAATCAGGTTGTCATACTTGGGGTAGGAAATGCAAGGGTGATGGGGCTTCAGCCCACCTATGGCAACAGTGGCAGGCCCAGATCTTTCAGGAATGCGTTATGTTTTGTGTTCGCCTGAAGGATCGCCTGCTCGATCTCCATCAACCGTGCATGGGCCGCCGCGAGGTCGATTTCCTCCTCGGCCACCGCCGTGCTGATATAGCGGGAGATGTTCAGGTTGAAATCGTTTTTCTCGATCTCCGCCATGTCCACCCGGCGGGCGTAGCGCGGTTCTTCCCTGCGAAATTGATAGGTATCGACAATCCGCTTGATGTGTTCTTTGCTCAGATAGTTCTGGCGTTTGCCTTTCACGAAGTGCTCGGCGGCGTTGATGAACAGCACGTCATCGGGCTTCTTGCACTTTTCCAGCACGAGGATGCAAACCGGAATACCAGTGGAATAGAACAAGTTCGCGGGCAGGCCAATGACGGTATCGATATGGCCATCTTTCAGCAGCTTGGTGCGGATGCGTTCCTCCGCGCCGCCCCGGAACAGCACCCCGTGGGGCAGGATGATGGCCATCACACCTTCGTCTTTCAGGAAATGAAAGCCGTGCAGCAGAAAGGCGAAGTCGGCGGCGGACTTGGGCGCGAGGCCGTGGCTCTTGAAGCGCACATCGTCGGCCAGCGCGTCGGTGGGCTCCCAGCGGTAGCTGAAGGGCGGATTGGCGACAATGGCGTCGAAGCTCGGCTTCTTCGCCGGGTTCTGCTCGCGCAGCATGTCCCACTCGTTGAGCAGGGTGTCGCCGTGGAAGATCTCGAACTCCGTGTCTTTCACCCCGTGCAGCAGCATGTTCATGCGCGCGAGGTTGTAGGTGGTGATGTTCTTTTCCTGGCCGTAAATTTTGCCGATGGTGCCGCCCGCCTTGGCTACCCTCTTGCGCACGTTCAGCAGCAACGAGCCGGAGCCACAGGCGAAGTCCATCACGCTCTCCAGCCGTTTTTTGGTGCCGGTCTTCGGTTCCTGACTGTCCAGCGTGACGATGGCGGAGAGGATGTCGGAAATCTGCTGCGGCGTGTAGAACTCGCCCGCCTTCTTGCCTGAGCCTGCGGCAAACTGGCCGATCAGGTATTCATAGGCATCGCCCAGCGCGTCGATGTTCGTGGTAAACTCCGCCAGCCCTTCGGCGATTTTCTGGATGATGGTGCAGAGCTTGGCGTTGCGGTCGCTGTAGGTCTTGCCCAGCTTGGGCGAACTCAGGTCAATCTCCGAGAACAGGCCCTGGAAGGTGCTCTCGAACGATTCCGTCTCGATGTATTTGAAGCCCGCCTGCAGCGTGTTCAGCAGCTCCGCGTTCTGCGTGCGCGCCAGGTTGGCGATGCTGTTCCACAGGTGCGAGGGCTGGATGACGTAATGCACCTTGCGCCGCATCTGTTTCTCGAACGCCGGGATGTCGTCCACGTTGCCGGCATACCAGAGCGCCAGCGGCACCTTGCGGGTGTCGCCGCCTACATCCGGGTAATCCTTGCCCAGCTCCTTCTTCGCCGCCGTCTCGTAGTTGTCCGAGATGTAGCGCAGGAACAGGAAGGACAGCATGTAGTCGCGGAAGTCGTCCGCATCCATCGCCCCGCGCAGTTGGTCGGCGATGGCCCAGAGCGTGTTGCCCAGTTGTTTTTGGTTGGTTTCGGTCATGATGCTGGTGCCTTTGTGGGTGTTTTCACGGCCGTCTTCTTCGCGGCCTGTGCGGGAGGCTTGACGACCGGTGCTGCAGGAGCGGGAACCGTCGTGGCGGCGGTTGGCGCAGCCGGAAACAATGCAGGATTAAAAGGGAAGTCCTTCAGGAAGCCGTAAAGGATGGTGCGGAAATAGTCCCGCGTCTCGTCACCCATCTCCTTCGGTTCATATAGCGAGTATTTGCCGTGGCTGAGGAGGTCGATGAACCGCTGGTGAAGGATGCCATCGGCGTCGCTTGGGTCTTTCTTGATGCAGGCGGAGAAATGTCCGTATCCGTGAAAGACGGCGGTCTTTTCAAGCACCGACCTCAGCGTGTTGAAGTGGTGCGTATATATTTTGTCGCTCTGAGCGGCCTCATAAAGCTCCACCAGCGAGGCGACATGGTGGAAAAACGGGGTGTCGGACTTCTGCCGATACAACTTGTATCCACCACCAATTCGATCCCGGTTGAGGCTGTATTGCGGGAAGTCCCGCGTGTTGAGCAAGTTCTTGATCTCATTGCTCAGCACATTGAAGAACAGGATGTGATGCGTGGAGATGACCGTCTTGAGCTGATTTGGCGTTTCCCGGAATAACTGCACCAGGTGATTGGCGACCACGATGGCGTTGTGCTCGTCCAGCGATGAAATCGGGTCGTCGATGTAGATGTATTTGACCCAGTTGTAGGGCCCGGTGCCGTCGTCATCCATCGCCAGCCGGACGATGGCGAGGAAGAAGCACCAGATAAAGATGTTCTCCTCGCCCCGCGAAATTTTGATGTTGTCTACGGGGGAGGTCGTCCCGCCGTTCATCACTTCGCGTGAGAAGCGCACAATCCTTTCGTCCCGGATGAGCTTTCCCTGCTCATCCTTTACCGGAAGCGTATCCAACCGGAAATCGAAGTCCGCGTAACGCTGCAACAGCGGACGAATCCGGTTATCCATTTCCAGCTCTTCAAGCCCGGCGAAGAATCTGGACGATGGATGAAGGATCAAATAGCGCTCGCTGTCGCCATCGAGATCGTTGTGCCAGGAGAAGAGGTCTTCGGTGAAGGCGTTGAAGTAGAGCGTGTCACGCTGCATGACCTCGACCTCAATTGTCTCGCCCGCCTCAGTTTCCAACGGCTCACCTGCCTCATTCGTCAGTGCACCTGTGGTCGGCTTTTTGCCGAGGTCTTTGAAGGCCGTAGACAGGCGGGTCTTGCCTGTTCCGTTGTAGGCATAGAGGAGGACAAACTTCTTGGCCTCCAGTTGCTGTCGGAAGTCGGCAGCCAAGCTGTTCAAGTCTGCATAGTGCGTCGCGCTCATGCCTCAACCTCCCCCGTGGATGGGAAAAGCTGCTGCATCAGCCCTTTCTTATGGGTCTTGAGGGCTTCGAGCTTTTGGGTCTCCAAGGTGATCAGGGTGTCGAGGCTGCTCAAGCACGCGGCGATGCGTTGTTGTTCGGCCTTCTCCACCGGAACGCAAAGCGGGCATTCCGTAACGCTGCCTTTGCTGAGATGAGTCTGGTTCAGGCCGTCATCGTAAGCCAGAAGACGGGGATGCCGGTTCAGGATGTAATACAAGAATTTGCCGTCGACTCTGGTTGGTTTGAGTCTACAAACACGCTGATTCACCGCATAGCGGTCGTCCGCTTCCACGAAATAACACTTCGCCAATGCCTTTCCTTTCGGAAGGTCGCTTAAGACCATTAAGACTTCGCAGGTCTTCGCGATAAGATAGTCGGCGTTGGTGTATTTCCGAACTGCCCCATCCGTCGAAATGAATCGCGAATTCACCACTACGTATTTTCCGTTCTCAGTGATGTCCTGCTCGTAGGCTTTGCCGTTTTCGTAGCTGGTGAGCTGGCCCAGCGCCTCAGTCACCCACTCCCCGGCGTTTTGGAATTCGGGGAAGCGGAGGCGGGGTTGGGTTTCGCCTTCGCGGGGGGAAAGCTGCTGCATCAGCCCTTTTTTATGGGTCTTGAGCGCGTCCACTTTCTGCGCTTGCGCGGCTATCAGATCGTCCACCGAACTCAGGCACTCGGCGATTTTTTGTTGTTCGGCCGGGCTTGGAGTTGGGATTACGACACCGAAGAACGTCTCCTTGCTAATGTTCAGCAAGCCATTGCTCCGCGCACCGCTTGTGATGTGCCGCTTTAGCTCCCTGCCATGCTGGTTCTGCTCAAAGCACTGCTGAAAGAAGCCATTTGAGTAGCCATCCTTGAGCCGGAAACAGATGAAGACATTCGGCGCGGCCACTTGCCCCCATCCCTGCAATAGATACACGCAGCCTTGTGGGAATTTGAGGGAATTTCCTTTGTTAAAAACAAAGTCGCCGTCTCTAACCAAGGTATAGACCTGATACTGGTTACCGGAGATGTCCCGTCCGAATTTCTCGGCCTGTGGCACAAAGCCAATTCCAGCGGAGATGCTAACGGGCGTCAGTTTCCTTTCCCCGACACGTTCCGTCACTGGTGTGGAAGCTTCTTCAAGGGTCACAGGCTTCCACCCCTCCGCCCCCCGAAACTCCGGAAACCGCAGCTTCGGCACCAGCGCGGGTGTTGCCTCTTCCTGCGTGGCGGTGGTTTTCGCCTTGCTGCTCATGCTCCCGAGCTATGCTCGAAAGTGGTGTACGGGCGCGTTACAACTGGCTTGAATGAGGTGGCGTACTGTTGCTACAAAGGGTTTCCGACTCAAAGAGCAACATAAGGAGTACGCCGTGGAAAAGAA
>Ga0172382_10003219_pt1 | contig 26135 bp, 28 predicted proteins | sample Leawel138RmetaG_FD_122245 | JGI IMG/M metagenome (GOLD analysis project Ga0172382, IMG submission 122245) | Leachate microbial communities from a municipal landfill in Southern Ontario, Canada - Leachate well 138R metaG | ecosystem: Engineered > Solid waste > Landfill > Unclassified | place...
ACCGCCTACCTCTCAAGCAGGCTTCCACGCTCACCTTGCAGGGCCTTATCGACCGCGACGGCGGTGTCGAATGCGCGACGAGCCTCTTCGATGTCGCCCTGCAGCGTGAGAAGCAATGCCGTAGCCCCGCGACCAGTTATGGTCGCTTGAACCTTTCCTGCCGGTTCAAGGCGAACGGGGCGAGCCTCGCTGCCACCATGGTCGCGCAAGGCTATGCTGTCGATTACCGGCGATACTCCGGTGGCGCCTATGTGAAGCTGATGCAAAGCGCCGCCCGCGATCGCCGCGGGCTATGGGGTCAGGATTATGAAGGAATGCGCCAATTGGCGATCGAGCGCGCCAGTCTGCCTAGCGGCTGTAAGCCAGGAAAATAGCAATGCCGTCTTCCAGAAGGCAGCTCGTCTCAAGACGGCGGCGATTTGCAATCGACCGCCGCTCATGATATCAAAATCAACCGAACATATTGAAATATTTAACATAACTGTTATTATCGGACTTGAATTTCGGCGCGCGCGCGATAGCACTCTGGCCGCTCCTTCAGTCTGAAACACCTTCTCAATGCGAATGGTGGTGCCGGTGGTGAAGGTCGGGATAGTGGGAGTGCCGAGATGCCGCAGCGCGAGGACGAACATCACCAGACTGACGCCATAGTCGAGACAGCCGATCAGCGCCGCGCTCGCGACAACCGGCAGTGCCGGAAGCGATGCGGCGAGCGTCAGCGCGAGCACAAGATTTACAACGCCCGCTGCTAGTCCCTTTAGCATGGCGATCGGCACCGGATCGGCACCGCTTAGCTTGCGAGTGAGATTATTGTCGATGCCCCAGGCGAAACAGGCGCCAGCGATTGCCAGCATTCCAAGGCCGCCGCCGCTCGGACCACCCCGCCAAGACAGCAACAGGGCACCGCCCAAGATTGCCGCCGCACCGACCAGCAGGCGGCGATCGACATTCTCGCGGAACACCAGCCAGGCGATGGCAACTGTCGCAAGCCCTTCTAGGTTGAGCAGCAGCGAAGCCGTTGACGCGGGCGTCCTGGCTAGTCCCGCCATAAGCAGTACCGGCGCGATCACCCCCCGCATAGGCTAACGAGGGCCAGCCAGGGCATGTCAGCGTGAACGAGCGGCGCTTCTGCTTCTCCACGTCCCGTCACTTTGCGGAATGGATGAACGAGCGCGAGCCCGGTGCCCGATCCTAGATAAAGCAGGCTGGCAAGCAGCCACGGACTGACCCCGTTGGCCAACACGAGCTTGGCCAAAGGGGTGCTCGCGCCGAACAAGATAGCTGAAAGGATCGCCAGCGCCGCGCCGGAGCTTAGCTTCACCGGATATGAATCATGGTCAGTAACAACCTATCCTACGGAGGCGCGGCATACAGGATTTTTTATCCGAGATCACCGTACGTCAATGGTAGCTAGGCGGCGAGCGTTGTTAGATATGCAAATCAAGCTAAGATCGCGACGGGTTCGGTAATCGACGCGATTGAGGTTGAGGCGCGCGCTGAAACGCCCCGTCGCACGAGGAATTTCACCAAGTTCGCCAAGTTCGAGGCCAACGAGACCATGTCCGTGCCCAATGCGAACAATGCTCCGACCATCAAATTGTGGGCGAGCCAAAACGGTGCGCCTACGAGGAAAAGGCCTTTCATCCGCGTCGTTGAGGTTTGAAGTCGCGCGAAACTGCCCAGCGAACTGCCAGTAAACGCCAAAGCCGACGGGATGCCGTGCCACGTCACGACCGAAAGGAAGGCCAACAGAATGAGGGTCGCTCCATAAAGCCTCGTAACCACATAGCGATCGCGCACTGACGCGGAGATGACGAGCTGCGAGCATGAAATGAGGCACGCTATCGCAGCGGTGGGCGAGCCCAGCATCAGGAAGTAGAGCGCGAATGCGGCAGCACCCGTACTCTGGATCTTGACCACCGTTTGGTAGTCATTGAAAAATGGCCAGCTGACGACGCACAAAAGAGCCACGCAGCCGAAGGCTGTGGCAATCATGACTGCCACCGCGCGGTTCTTCCAATCTTGATCTGCGTTTCGCGCTCAGCTCTCTCTTTTCTCATAGCTGAAGCGTGAAGGAACGAGGTTAATTACGCTTTAATGGCCGTCATCAAATCGGCCATTCAAGGCTTCTTTTGGATCGCCGTCACCTCACCGGCACTGCCAACCAGCGTGAGATCAAAATCGACTTTGTCGCCGACCGCCACAGCATCGGTGATCGTCGGCGCTGCCTTGAACGCCATCGTCATCGCCGGCCATTTTGCTTCCGGAATGGCACCATGATTGAGGGTGATCATTCCGGCGGCCTTGTCGATCGCGGTGACCGTGCCATGCCCCTTGACCTTTATCGGCGCGGCTGCCGAAGGCTCCATCGCCATATTGCCCATGTCACCACTCATCGCGGCGCTGGGTGCTGCCTGGTTGGTCTCGGCCGCGAGCGGCGCCTCCACCTTTTTGCCACATGCGGCAGTCAAGGCGGCCAGGCCAAGGGCGATCGTCAATCGTGCATGCTTCATGGTCTTCTCCTTCAAGGTAAAACGGGTTCGTACTCGGGCTTGGTTTTCGGCCGCCGAAGCAGCAGATAGGCGGCAGGCAAGACGAACATCGACAACAGCGGCGCGGTCAGCATGCCGCCAATCATCGGGGCGGCGATCCGGCTCATGACTTCGGAACCGGCCCCTGATCCGAACAATATGGGCAGCAGGCCCGCTAGGATGACGGCTACCGTCATCGCCTTGGGTCGGACCCGCAAAAGCGCCCCTTCGCGCACGGCAGTTTCCACCTGATCGGCGTCGGGAGCCCCGCCCCGTTCCTCAAGCGCATTCTTGAGGTAGATCAGCATCACCACGCCGAATTCGGCGGAGACGCCTGCCAAGGCGATGAACCCGACGCCGGTCGCGACCGACTGGTTGAAACCTAGCAGATAGAGGATCCAGAAGCCGCCCGTCAGTGCGAACGGCAAAGTGCCCATGATCAGCGCGGCTTCATCGAACCGTCGGAAAATCAGGTAGAGCAGGACGAAGATGATCAACAGCGTTGCCGGCACGACCAATTTTAGCTTGTCGACTGCCCTCTGGAGATATTCGAACTGGCCAGAATAAGCGAGGCTGACGCCGGGCGAAAGCCTGACCTGTTTCGCCACCGCGCGTTGCAGGTCGCCGACTACCGAGGCGAGGTCGCGACCGCGCACATCAACATAGACCCAGGTCGAAGGCCGTGCGTTCTCGGTCTTGAGCATCGGCGGCCCCTCTGCGATCGATATATTCGCCACCGTGCCGAGCGTGATCTGTTGTCCCGACGGGGTCAGGACCGGCAAGGTGCGCAACCCTTCGAGGCTGTCGCGCAGCTCACGCGGATAGCGCACGCTGATCGGGTAGCGCGCAAGCCCCTCGACCGTTTCGCCGATCGTCTCGCCGCCGATCGCGCCTGAGACGATCGCCTGAACGTCGGCGACGTTCAACCCGAGCCGAGCGGCGGCGGCCCGGTCGATGTCGACATCGACATACCGTCCACCAGTCAGCCGTTCGGCGAGCGCCGAGCTGACGCCGGGTACGGTCTTGGCCACCGTCTCGACGTCATGCGCGATGCGATCGAGCTGGGCGAGATCGGCACCCGACACCTTGACCCCGATCGGGCTCTTGATGCCGGTGGCGAGCATGTCGATGCGATTCCTGATCGGCGGCACCCAGACATTGGCGAGGCCGGGGAGCTTAACCGTCCGGTCCAGCTCCTCGACCAGTTTTTCGGGAGTCATCCCCGATCGCCATTGGTCGCGGGGCTTGAACTGAATGGTGGTCTCGAACATTTCGAGCGGCGCCGGGTCGGTGGCGGTCTCGGCACGCCCGGCCTTGCCGAACACGCTCTCGACCTCGGGCACGGTCTTGATCAGCCGGTCGGTCTGCTGGAGCAGCTGCGAGGCCTTCGCCGCCGACAGTCCTGGCAGCGCCGAGGGCATGTAGAGCAGGTCGCCTTCGTCCATGTTCGGCATGAACTCACCGCCGAGGCGCGTGAGCGGCCAAGCCGTAGTTGCAAAGGCGAGCGCCGCGATCAGCAGCACCGTCTTCGGCTTTCGCATCGTCCAGTCGAGCGCGGGTCGATAGATATTGGACAGCCAGCGATTGACCGGGTTTGATTGCTCAGGCGGGATTTTCCCCCGGATCAGCAAACCCATCAGCACCGGCACTAGGGTCACCGACAGGATCGCCGCCGACGCCATCGCGTAGGTCTTGGTGAAGGCGAGCGGCGCAAACAGTCGGCCTTCCTGTCCTTCGAGCGTGAACACGGGGATGAAGGAGAGCGTGATGATCAGCAGGCTGAAGAACAGCGCCGGGCCAACCTCGGCGGCAGCTTCGGTGATCACGATCCAGCGCATTTCGCCCTCGAGATGCTTGTCCGGGTGATCCTGCTCCCAGCGCTCGATCTTCTTGTGAGCGTTCTCGATCATCACCACGGCAGCATCGACCATCGCGCCGATCGCGATGGCGATGCCGCCCAGCGACATGATGTTGGCGTTCACCCCCTGGAACCGCATGACCACGAACGCCGCCAGCACGCCCAATGGCAGGGTCAGGATCGCGACCAGCGCCGATCGGACATGCCAGAGGAACAGGCCGCAGACGATCGCGACAACGATGAACTCCTCGATCAGCTTATGGGTGAGGTTCTCGACCGCACGATCGATGAGCTGCGAACGATCATAGACCGTCACCACCTCTGCCCCCGGCGGCAGGCTCTTCGTGAGATCGGCGAGCTTGTCCTTGACCGCCGCGATCGTTTCCCGGGCATTCTTGCCCGAGCGGAGGATGACGACGCCGCCGGCGACCTCGCCTTCGCCGTTCAACTCGGCGATGCCACGCCGCATCTCGGGGCCGATCTGGATCGTGGCGACGTCGCCTAGCCGTACCGGCACGCCGCCGGCTGCTGTCTTCAACGGGATCGCCCGGAAATCGTCGAGCGTCTTCAGATAGCCCGAGGCGCGGACCATATATTCGGCCTCGGCCATCTCCAGCACCGAGCCGCCCGCTTCTTGGTTGGCCTTCTGAATGGCATCGACCGCCTGTTGGTGGGTGATCCCGTAAGCGGCCAGTTTCACCGGATCGAGCAGCACCTGATACTGCTTCACCATACCGCCGATGCTGGCGACCTCGGCGACGCCGGGGACGGTCTTCAACTCGTAGCGCAGGAACCAGTCCTGCAATCCGCGAAGCTGGGACAGGTCGTGGCGACCGGTGCGGTCGACCAACACATATTCATAGACCCAGCCGACCCCGGTAGCGTCGGGACCGAGCGCGCTGCGGGCGCTGGCCGGCAAGCGCCCCTGCACCTGATTGAGATATTCGAGCACGCGGCTGCGCGCCCAATAGAGGTCGGTGCCGTCCTCGAAGATCACATAGACGAAGCTGTCGCCGAAGAAGGAATAGCCGCGCACGGTCTTGGCGCCGGGCACCGACAACATGGTCGTGGTGAGCGGATAGGTGACCTGATTCTCGACGATCTGCGGCGCCTGTCCCGGATAGCTGGTGCGGATGATGACCTGGGTGTCGGAGAGATCGGGCAGCGCGTCGATCGCTGTCGATCGCACCGCCCAGACGCCTACGCCGATGAGGGCCAGCACGCCGATCAGGACGAAGAAGCGGTTCCTGACCGACCAGCGGATGAGATGGGCGATCACTGGCCGGCTACCTTCGCCATGCGGCGCACGGTCGGCCCAGACGGTGGCTGATCGAACCCGAAACGGATACGATCGCCCGTCTTAAGGCCGCGCGCGATCTTCGGGTCGGGAAGCTGGAAGGTCATTGTCATCGCCGGCCAGCCGATGGCGGGCACCGGCTCATGGCTGAGCGTCACCGAAGTGGCGGTGATCTGTTCGATCTTGCCGATGGTCTCGTAAAGTACGCCCATAGCCGCGGACTTCGCGGCGGCGGTTGGCGAGGCAGCTCCGATCGGCCGCGCTTCGACACCGGACAAACTTGCCTCGGAGTCGATCAGGAACTGGCCCGAGGCGACGATCTTCTCGCCTTCGCTGAGGCCCGCCAATATCTCGGTGTCGCCGCCGGATTCGCGCCCGGTCTGTACCTCGGCGGGGCGGTAGCGCCCCTTGTCGAGCGCGAGCATCACCAACGTCCGCTTGCCCGTGCGGATCAGCGCCTCGGACGGCACCAGCAATGCCGGTTGCGTACTGCCGCCGAACGACACGGTCGCGAACATGCCGGGCCTGAGCCGCCCGCCGCGATTGGGCAGCTCGATCCGAACCGTGAGCGTCCGGCTGTCGACCTGAGTCGTGGGCAGGATCGCCGAGACACGGCCCGACAAGGTTTCGCCGGGGAAAGCGGCAAGCGTGGCCTGCACACTTTGTCCGGGTTTGAGCGGGCCTGCGATCGCTTCGGGCACAGCGGCATTGAGCCAGACGGTGCCGAGGCCATTGATCTCCGCGAGCGTCTGTCCCGCCGTCATGGTCATGCCGGCGCGCACGTCCAACGTCTTGATGACCCCGCCGGTGGGTGTGGAGATCGTGACGACATTATGCGGCCGTCCCGCTCGCTCGACCGAGGCGATCGTGCCCGACGACATGCCGAGCAGCGTGAGCCGCTGGCGCGCCGCCTGAGTCAGCGTCGCGTTGCCGGTGCGCCGGACCGCAAGGAATTCAGCCTGAGCGCCGCCCCATTCCGGCACCAGTAGGTCGGCAAGAGGTGCCCCTGCCCCGATGATGTCGCCAGGTGCGCGCGCATAGACACGCTGGACGAAGCCTCCAGTGCGTGCCTGTACGACTGCGATATCACGCTGATTGAAATCAATCGTCCCCGTCGCGGTCACACTACTCGCCAAAGCGCCGCGTCGGACCAGGACGGTGCGCAGCCCGAGCGTCTGAGACGCGGAAGGATCAACTGAAATCCCCGGCGCCGCTGAGCCCGCCCCCGCACCATCTGCATAGCGGGGGATCGTCTGCATCCCCATCGACGAGAGGCCAGGACCGTCATGATGTTCGGCCGGGATCATCGGGTCGTACCAATAGAGAATCTTGCGCGCGGCAGGCTTCGCGCTCGCCCCATCGTGCGAACCTTCCCAATGTTGGGCCACAGTGAAACCGATCCCGCCAGCAGCGAGCACAAGAAGAGCAGCGGCACCAAGAAGCCGACTGCGGGTAATTGTAACTTGGCTCATCGCGGTGCGCTCCCGTAGGTAAAGTTTAATCCGGCCCCGTCCGCAGCGACCTTGGCTTCGCGATCAAGGGTAGTCAGCGCCGCATCGGCGAGAGCTGCATAAGCGTCCGCGACGTCAACCAGACTGGCGCGGCCCGCACCATAACTTGCTGTTTCCAACTTCACGCGCTGCTCGGCGAGCGGTTGCAGCGTGCCCTGTGCGCGCATCCACTGCTCATGATGCATGACGTGGTCAGCGAGATCGGCGTCGAGGTCGGCGGCGAGCGTGCGCCGCGCGGCCTCGCGTTCGGCCAAGACCCGCCCGGCACTGGCTTGGGCCGCCGCGATCCCGGCATTTTGGCGGTTGCGCGTGAAGAACGGCAGGCTGACCGTCACGCCGGCCGAGACATAGTCGCCGAAACGAGGGTCGCGGCGTTGATAGGCCAGGTTGACACCGAAGTCAGAGCGCCGGCCGGCGTCGGCCACACGCACATCGGCATCCGCCTGGCCGGCCTGGGCATCGATCATCTCGATGGTGGGATGGTGATCAAGGCCGGCACGCAACTTGGCCGCATCGACCGGGAATTCCGGGATTGATCCAGCGATCTCAGGCGCGGGATCGCCTGTCCAGCGGGTCAGCGTAGCGCGTGCCCGCGCCACGTTTGACACCAGCTCACTCCGGCGATCGCGCATCGTCGCGACCGCCTGCTGTCCGGCAAGCGTCTGTGCTGGCCTAGCGTTACCCGACGCGACCGCGCCAGGCGTCGTTCCCACCACATGCTCTAGGCGGGTTAGAAGTTCATCAAGCGCCATAAGCCTGCGTTCGGCGTAGGCGAGATTGATCCAGGCAAGCGCGGTGCTCACCTCGACGGTGCGCGCCTCGACCGCGGTATCGGCCTCGGCCACCTTGATGTCGCTATCGGCGCGCGCCTGCTGGGCATGGCGCTTGGCGAGGTTGGGAATGTCCTGGGACACGCCGACCCGCGCCATGGTGAAATCGTCGCGATTTGGCTCGAACGCGAGCGGTCCCGAGATGGGGAAGCTCTCGACGCTTACGCCGAGCGTCGGATCAGGCAGCGCTCCGGCCGCACCGCGCGCGGAACGCGCGGCATCGGCGCCGAGCGCCTTGGCCTTGATCGACGGGGCTTCCTGTCGGGCGCGCTGGAGGGCAGCTTCGAAGGTGAGCGGACCGGCGAATGCAATGCCGGGAATCGCCGCAAGAAGCGGCGCGCAAAAAAACAATCGCATGGGAAACTCCTGATCGGAGGGTCAGGCCGACATCGCGTAATACGACGGGCATGTCAGTGGCGGCGGAATGGGGGCATCCCGCCGCCACTGCTGGCCTAGCCGTCTATGCGACCTGTAGCGGCCAGAACCTGTGCCTAGCCGGCCGAAGGGGTCGACGAAGGCTGTGCCATGCTGTGCATCTGCTTCATGCAATCAGCAGCCGCCGTGCTGCTCATCTTCATCATGTCGCAGTCGCAAGCCGCCACTTGCGTGGCATCAGGCACCCAGACGCGCCGCTGGGCCGGTCCCGTGGCGCGCGGACCGTATTGCGGAACCGACTTCCACTCATAGTGGCCAGACTGTTGGCTGTGGTCGGGCTGGCTGGCGAATGCGGCGACAGGTGCGGCAAGGGCTACGCCGAGCAAGGCATAGAAAACACGGTTTTTCATGACTGTAATCCTTTGGCAAAACATCGTGGTAGCCGCAGGTCGACAGGATGTTTGGGTGCGCGATAGGCGCAACGATCCTGTCAGCCAGACGGCCGGGTTCGATCAGCCAAGGAGAGTCGGTGGTTCCGGTTCTGGAGTAAGATTACTGCCGCGGAGGACAGTGGTGGTCGGCCAGAACGCCAGCGTCGGATTCGCCTCACGCGCCGCAAGCACCGGTGCGTCATTGCGCACAGCCATGGGAATAACGCAGCCCATCGCGGCGATGCAGGCGAGGGTCATGCCCTTGCAGGGTTTCTGCGCAGGCTGTTGTTGCTGCGCCATCATCTTCATGCAGTCTTCGGACATCCCGGACATCGCCATTGGCGCGGACATCGCAGGCGGACCCGACGCAAAAGCAGCTTCCTGGCCGAGCAAACCGGTCAGAGCTCCCAGCAGGAGGAGAAGGTGCAGTACACGTTTCACAGCCGAAATTTCTTACGCCCGTCGGAACGAAAGAGCAATGACATGGTCACCCACCGTGCCGCGCGAATACGGTCTGGCCGGTTGGACCGAAAGCAATGACGTTATATGGTTGCGCCTTCTGGCCAGGAATTTCCATGCCAAGCGAACCAATGGGCATGCCGACCACGGCTAGTCCTCGTATGCCACGCGGGCGTTGCGCCAGCAGCCGTTTCATGTCGGCGATCGGAACATGACCCTCGAAGGCCAGGCCATCGACGACGGCGGTATGGCATGAGGACAAGCGAGGCGGCACGCCTTGGATGCGCTGAAAGGCGCTGCGTTGCCGATCATCGACGATGGCCACATGTCGGCCGAATTGTTGGCGGACCTGTGCGGCCCACTGCTCGCAGCACCCGCAGCCCGGATCGCGGTGCATGACAATCGGCACCGCCGCAGTGCTACCGACGGATAGGGTCGCGGCGAGCGCAGCAAGAGCGACTTTGAGTGTCATATAACCCTTCTGTGTTTCCCCCGCCCTTTGGCGGGGGAAAAGCTTTACTGCGCGCGCTTACGATGAGCACTCAACCAGCCCTGAAGCTCGCCTACTTCTCGGGTCTGCTCGGTAATCGCCTTGTTCGCCATAGTCCGAACCCGAGCGTCCCTCGTGTCGCGCAAGACGATGCGTGACATCGCAATTGCGCCGCGATGATGCTCGATCATCTTGCGAACCCAGGTTTCCGTCGCATCACCGCCTATGGCGGACGTCATCTTCTGATGCATCTCCATCTCGGCCGGCGGATACGGGTTGGCTGGCGTGGGGTTCATCATCTGGCCCATGTCCATCTTGGAATGATCCATGCCCTGCATTTGCGCGAGCGCGGGCGTGGCCAACGTTCCGACGATCATGGCGGCGACTAATTTCTTCACAATTCTCTCCTCATCGCCCCGCATTGTTAATACGCGTGAGCGCGCCATTGCCCTCGCCAGGCCGTACAAATTTCCGAGAACGGGATTGCGAAACCTACTTGCGGGCCAGAATGGCCTTCATCTCATCAATCTCGCGCCGCTGGGATTCCTCGATGCCGCCGCACAGCCGGACGATCTCCGGATCTTTCAATGACGCTTCACGGCACATGAGGATTGCCCCGGAATGATGTGGAATCATCGAACGCAGGAATGCCGTATCGCCGATCGTCGTTTGCGTACGAATGAGCGCGAATGATCCGGCAAATATCGCAACCGAACCGATCAACAGGACCGCATTTGCGGTCTTCGACGGAAACATATGGCCCATGGCGAGGATCATCAGGACCACCATCGGCGCGACCATCATCAGCGTCATGTAGACCATGTTGAGGTTGTTGTAGAAGCTCCCCAGACTGTCGATCATGACGAACATCACCAAATACATGATGATCCCACCGACAAGGGTCTGCAGGGCGAGGCTCGCATACGCGTTTTTCATCATTAGTCGTCTCCTTTGGCCCCCGCCAAGTTACTCTCCACGACTCATTAACCCGTCCGGCGACGCTTTCGCGGCCAGCGGAAATACAAAAGAACCGATCCCGCGATCGCCAGCGCGAGCCCTCCACCGGCAAAACCGATGAGCCAGGGCGTGTTGAAATCCTCATGGTTTTTCCAATCCATGATGTGGAGACCCCAGAAGAAGTCATAGAGACGCCAAGTTCCGTTCCTGACGGCAACGATCCGACCGCTGTTTTGCGCGACATAGATGCGGGTCGCGGCGCGATCCGGGAAATCGACCCGCCATGCCGGCAGCGTCCCCTTATATTCAGTGCTCGCCGCCAAAACGGCGCGCACGCTCGGTGGCGGCGACGTCCCACGGTAGGCCTGCACCCCAACCGCGCGGGCCATAGCGGCGCTCAGAGGTGGAATGGATTGCGCTGTCTTGGCGTCGTGCAGTACCACAGTGCCATCAGCCAGCTCGACCTCGGCAACCTCGCGTCCGAGAAGCAATCGATATCGAACTTCACGCACGGGCTTGGCCGCCTCGCGCAACACGAGATCGAGCGGTGCACGCGGACGAGCTTTATCAAGCGTCGAGGGTGATAGCCGCTCCACGAGATGTTCACCGCGAACCCGGTCGATCGGCAGCACGCTCATGACCAGGCCGCTGGAAAACCACAGCAATAATTGCACACCGATGATCAGGGCGAGCCAGCGGTGGACGCGGCTAACCCCAAGGTGGACCCGAAGCCGGGTGCTTCTCAGAACCAGGTCCGCACGCCAATGACGAAGCTCGTCGCCTTGACGTCCTTCCCATCCGCCCGCGCATAGTCTGCGGTCTGTCCCAGCTTTCGATCGTACGAAACGCCGATATAGGGCGCGAACTCACGTCGGATTTCATAGCGCAGGCGCAACCCCAGCTCGGCGTTCGAGAGCCCTGATCCGATCCGGGTTTCGGGCACATCCTGGGCCGCAAGGTTCAGTTCGATACGGGGTTGAAGGATCAGGCGTTGCGTGATGCGCTGGTCATAATAGCCCTCGACCCGCCCCAGGACGTCACCCTTGTTCGACAAAAATAGGGCTGCTTCGATTTCGAACCAGTAAGGCGCGACCCCCTCGATGCCGATCGTTGCGTACGTGCGGGAGGGATTGGGTTTGATGTCATACCGGACGCCGGCCTGCACGTTCCAGTAGGGATCGAGCGCGCGGCTGTAGAGTGCCTGGACTTCGGCACTATCGACCCCTTCGCGAAGAGCCCCCTCGCCCTCGGTCTTGATCACAAGCCGATCGAGATCTTTGCCGAACCACGCCTCGCCATCCCAACGATAGCCGTCGCGGCCATTTCGGACCTGATATTCGGCCAGGTTGAACAGGATCATCGAGAATGAGCTGCCGCCATGTTCGTTCTGCAGCATAGAGCGTGAATCGGCCATCGCGCCGTTCTGGTAGATCCGATCAGCATAATGATCGCTCGGCGGCAATGGCGCCGGCCCGTTGCCCGGTGCAAGGCTCGTGCCCCCCGCCCCATGAGCCGTCATCTGCCCGTCCATCGCCATCCCGGGCATCGACGGCATGTCATGCTCCATCGGCTGACCGCTTGCTCCCGCAGGCATATTCATGCCCGGCATAGCGTGACCCGTCGCAGCGCCTGCAGGCTCAGGCATAGCCATGCCAGGCATACTCGACATATCATGGCCGGCATGGGCATCGGCCGCCGGGGGCGTCTTGCTGGCCGGCATGTCCATTCCGGGCATATCGCCCATTCCCGACATATCTTGCGCAGCGGGCTTGGGTTTAGCAGCTGGTGCCCTACGCTTGGCGGGCGCGGATCTGGCAGCCGGCCTCGCGGCCGTTGTGCGCTTGGCCTGACTTGCCGGCCTGGCCGCTGGCTTTTTCTTCGCTGCCGGCTGTGCCGCTGGCATGTTCATGCCGGGCATATTTTGCATCGATTGCGCGCCGGCCGGTGCTGCAAGAGCAAGCGGCGCCGCGCTGATCAGGAGAAGGAGCAACTTCATGCTGCTTCTCCCCGAGGCCGGACAGAGACGACACGCATCATCCCGGCATGCATGTGATAGAGCATATGGCAGTGGAAGGCCCAGTCGCCGATCGCATCGGCGGTGACATCGAAGCTTACCTTGCCTCCGGGCGCGACATTAACCGTATGCTTGCGCGGCGAATACTCGCCGTGCCCTGTCACCAACTCGAAAAAATGCCCGTGGAGATGGATCGGGTGCGACATCATCGTGTCGTTCACCAGCGTGACACGCACACGTTCATTCTCGAGGAAGGGGATTGGCTCGCGTTTGTCGCTGAGCTTAACCCCGTCGAATGACCACATATAGCGTTCCATATTTCCGGTGAGGTGAATCTCCATCGCCCGGTCGGGTGCCCGCACGTCGGGATTGCGATCCACCGCCATGAGATCGCGGTAAACAAGGACACGGTGCCCCACATCTTCGAGGCCCTGCCCGGGCTCTCCCGTGCGGTCCATCGGCATCGGCGAAATTGTCTGCACGCCAGGTCCCATCTTGACCTGCGGGGCTTTGCTGGCGTCGCGCATATTCATGCCGCCCATTCCGCCCATCGCCATCCCGCCCATCGCGTCGCCGGCAGGCGGACCCATTCCAGGCATGTTCGCCATCGAACCGCCTGCCGGCTTGTCCATTGCCGGCATCGAGGCGCCGGATCCCATGTCCATTCCAGCTATACCGCCCGCGGCCGCCCCGGTTGCCGACATGTCGTGACCCATCGCTCCATGGTCCATGCCTTGCATGCCGCCCATGTCCATATCCCCCATGCCCATGTCTTTCATATTGGCGAGGGGACGTTTGCGAAGCGCAGGTACTTCGGCTGCCATGCCTTCGCGCGGAGCCAGGGTTGCGCGGGCCATGCCCGACCGGTCGACGGATTCGCCGACCAGCGTATAGGCGCGATCATCAGTGGGAGTGACGATGACATCATAGGTCTCGGCCACCGCGATCTGGAACTCATCAACCTCGACCGGCCTTACATTGAGACCGTCGGCCTGAACGACCGTAAGTTTGAGGCCGGGAATTCGGACATTGAATGTCGTCATCGCTGAGGCATTGACGAAACGCAGTCGAACCCGCTCGCCCGGCCGGAAAAGCGCGGTCCAATTGTCCTGGGGACCATGCCCATTTACAAGGTAGGTGTAGGTTGAACCGGTGACATCGGAGACGTCGGTGGGGTCCATCCGCATATTGCCCCAGTCCAGGCGTTCCTTGAGCGGTTGATCCTTCCCGGCCAGGAGCCCGGCAAGCGTCTGACGCTGGTAGTTGAAATAGCCCCCGCCGACCTGCTTGAGCTTCCGGAAAATGGCGTGCGGGTGCATCTGACTGTGGTCGGAAAGCACTATGACATGCTCGCGATCGGAGTGGATCGGGTCCTCGCCTTCCGGATCGATGACGATCGGCCCATAATGACCCATCTGCTCCTGCAACCCCGAATGGCTATGATACCAGTAGGTTCCGGCCTGAACGATGGGGAACTCATAGACGAAGGTCGACTTGGGCTTGATGCCGGGAAAGCTGATCCCGGGCACGCCATCAAACTGGAATGGTACGAGTAGGCCATGCCAGTGAATCGAGCTGTCTTCGTCGAGATCGTTGATTACCGACAGGCGCGCCGTCTGGCCCTGGCGCAACCGGATCAGGGGCGCGGGGACTGTACCGTTGATGCCAATGGCGTGGCTTGCCCGGCCGTCGATCATCATCATCTGATGAGCGATTTTGAGCGTGATATCGTTGCCGGTGACGGTCGGGAGCGGCTTCACGATCCCGGCCGAAACGGGCTGAGCCCATGCCGGCATCCAAGCCGACAGTGCCAGACCACCGCCGGTCAATGCGGCACCGCGGAAAAGGTCGCGGCGGTTCAATACCGGGGGCATAATATCTCCTTGTTCAACGTGCAGCACTCTGGGTCCGCAAAGACGCTCGAGCGCGATATCTCTCTCTCCTTACGCGCCAGCGTGGCGCACCCCTCATTCCTCGTCCAAGATTTCCGCGAGGCGCGCCCGGGCACGGTACAGGCGCGTTTCAACGGCCTTTCCACTAATTGAAAGCGCTGTGGCGGTTTCCGACTGACTTAGCCCTTCAACAGTACGGAGCAGCAGAACCTCTCGCAACGACGCGGGCAACGTGCTGATCGCGGCGGCCAATTGCTTAAGTTCCAATTTCGACGCAGTGCTTGCATGGGCCGAAGGTGCCTCGTCCGGCACCTGTTCGATTTCGTCGACGTACGTCGTTGAGCTGAACGTAAAGAGCTGCCGCACCTTCTGACGGCGACGCCAGTCACGGCACTTGTTGATCGCGATCCGCGACAACCATGCACGCAGCGGCCGGGCGCCATCATATTTCCGTAAATGGCCGAACGCCGAGACGAAACAGTCCTGGGTAAGGTCCAGCGAGTCTTCGGCATTGCCAATCATACCGCGAATCAGGCGGAATATAGCGGTTTGGTGTCGATGCATTATTTCCGCAAAGGCCGCTTGCCGACCCGCGAGCGTCAGCGTCGCAAGTTCACCGTCCGAGCACGCCTGAAGATCCAGACTCACCGTGCATCGTCGGTGAGCGCATGTACCACCGCCTGATCGAAGGTCTTGGCCTGATCAGGGCGCAAGATCTGGCGCATGGCGAAGATATGGCCAAGCGTTTCCTTCTGCAGCTCGCCCATCGCTTGATGCGACTGATCAACGGCCGCCGTGACACCCGGTCCGTTGCCATGTTCGGCTTCGATCGCGGCCGCGAGACGCGCGTTGTCCGCTCTCAGTTCGAGCTCCAGCGCGCGGCGGCGCACGGCAAAGCGTTGCTCAAGCAGTTCGATCTGAGCCTTCTGACGGTCGTCCAGGTCGAGCTTGCTATGCAACACGTCGTGGAGTTCGATACCGGCTGCCTTGGGCTGGGGGAAGAAGTGACGGCCGAGGAACACGCCCGCAACGGCTGCGACAAAGGCGACGATCGCAACCAGAATAAGCAATTTCGCCTTCATTGAGGGCCTACCAGCAGCGTAGAGGGGGCAAGCGGATTGGAGGGAGCGAACGGTGAAAGCGTAATCGATGCCTCAGCAGGCGGCGTGAATCCGTTGCTGGCGATACCGAGAAGCACCGCACCGAAAGCCGCGACCGCGCCGAGCCTGAGTTGAGAACCGGTCGAAACCTGGGGCAATGCGGCAATACGCCTGAACACGGCCTCTTCCAGACCGATCAGGCCCGGATGTTCCGGTTCATTGCGCAAGCGGGTCAAAAGCCCATCCAAGTCTGTCTTCATCGCGAAATCCCAATCTCTATCTGTTCAGCGCGCTGGCACGGGGCCGCTCCCTTCGCCGATCGCTCGATCGGCCTTTAGACATATCGCACCCGAGCGGTCGGTCTGGCTGAAGGATTACCTGTCGGCAGGCGGACACATTGTCACGGCATCATCTTTTTCATGCCAGGCATATCCTTCATCATCGCGTCATGGTCTTCGGGCGCACTGGCGATAGCCACCTGATATTGCGCCGGTGTCATCTTGGGCAGTTGCCGCACGAAAGCCACCATGTCCCAGATCAATTCGTCGCTATGCGTTTTACCCCAAGCCGGCATCGCGGTTAGCTTAATTCCGTGCTTGATGATCCAGAATTGTTCCTTTGCCGATCTTTGCGACTCCCGGAAAAGCTCTGGAGCCTTCGGATAAAGGCCTTGGCTGATTTCAGACTTTTCCAGACCCGGTGCGAGATGGCAGCCGCTGCACATCTCGGTGTAGAGTCCCGCACCGCTCTGCAGTCGTTTTACATCCATGAGGTTGGCCGGAACATTCACGTCGCGAGACCGGACGGCGATCGAACGATCACGTAGCTGCTCTATCAGCCAATAGACCGGTTTGGTGTGCGGCGCATCAGCCCCGATGTCATAGGCACCGACATACACAGCGATACCGGCAAGCGCGCTACCGATCAGCGCCGCGACCGCGATGAACGGGCCGCTCGGAAAATGCTTCCGAAGCCATGCCTTCCTTGAATCTTCCATCGCGTCCTCCCTAGCCGAAAAGCCCTTGGTCGATCGGTGATGTCGCACCCATCCATTTGGATCATACGCGCGGCGAGCTTTCATCCCTCATTCGCCGCGCAGGTCTGCGGCGCAAACCAGTTGGCACCCCGATATCGAAGAAATCTTGCCCGTCGGATGAGGGCTCACGATGCGCGGTGCGTAAATCGCTTTGTCGGCAGTATCGCCGCCCATGGAGAAATCGATGTTTCGTAAAACAGCTTTTGCCGTCGCCATGGCGGCGTCTGTCTTCGCCGCTACCGCCGTCCAGGCACACCCCAAGCTCAGTAGCGCAACGCCGGCAGCCAACGCCGTCATCGCCGCTCCGACCAGAATTCAGCTCGTATTTTCGGAAGCCCTTGTCGCGCAATTTTCCGGGATCGACCTCACGATGACGGAGATGCCCGGGATGAAGATGGGGCCGATGAAGATGAACGGTGTCAAGACGACCGTGGCCGCAGATGGCAAGACACTCATAGCCACGCTTGCCAAGCCATTGCCGGTTGGAACCTACAAGGTCGACTATCACGTCGTCTCAACCGACACCCATCGCATTCAGGGCAGCTATACCTTCAAGGTCCAGTAAGAGGGTGCCGGACATCATAACGATTTCGGTCAGGTTAGGGCTTTATCTCGATCTTATGCTGCTTTTCGGGTTGCCGATGTTCGGCCTTTATACGTTACGCGGGACCGAGCGAGCATCCGGCTCGGTCCTGCGCTTTCGTTCGGTCCTGGCGACGATCGCACTTGCCGGCATCGGATTATCGATCTTGGGCATGATTGCCTTGGCGGCCTCGATGGGCGGTGTGGCGATCGATCAAGTTGACCGCGCCACTGTCAATCTTTTGATATCGGGCACCGCGATCGGCACCGTCTGGCAAGTTCGGGTGGCAGCACTCTCACTGGTCCTGTACTTTTCCATTGTCGGGTGGCGACGTCCCGCATTCGCCCTCTGGTCGGTTTCAGTGACGGCAGCGATCGCTCTCGCGACTTTGGCCTGGACGGGTCACGGCGCGGCCGATGAAGGAATGCGGGGATGGATCCATCTTGGCGCCGACATCACCCATCTGTTGGCCGCAGGCATATGGATTGGAGCACTATCTGCCCTGTGCCTGCTCATTTTTCGCTCAGCGGCCCGCATGGGGATGGATCATATCCACCTGTCTCACCGGGCGCTGGATGGCTTCGCGAAGGTAGGATCGATCGTTGTTGGTCTGCTCATCCTGTCAGGCTTCATCAACAGTTGGATCTTGGTCGGACCGTCCAATCTGGGATCGCTTTTTACGAGCCTCTACGGTGTGTTGCTGGCAGCGAAACTGGTGCTGTTTGGCGTAATGCTGTTCCTGGCCGCCGCTAACCGCTTCTTCCTCACCCCTGCCCTCGCGACTGCGATCGAAACCGGGGACATATCGTCGGCGATAGGGTCACTTCGCCGCAGTCTCATTGTCGAAAGTGGCTGTGCGCTCACAATTCTCGCGCTTGTTGCATGGCTGGGATTATTGGCGCCCCCTGCCTCGGGGATGTAGCATCGGCCTTACAGCAAAGCACGCGATATGGCCTTGATTGCTTTCAGGCCCGAACCGAACCGGGAAATCGCTTCTCTGTGGCGCTCGAGCTCGCCATAGGGAAGATAGGCAATCTTAAGATCTGCGATACGGCTGAATGCGGGCCGCGCGAGCTGTGCTCGCACTTCGCTCTCCCGCGCATCGGGCGCCACAAGGAACAGTCCGGCTGTGGCGTGCAGTTCGCTCCCGCTCAAGGCAAGGTCGAGCATCCGGACGATCCCCGAATAAATCGACGTCGAATGCTCGACTTCGAAGGCCGCTGCGACACGGTCGCCGCCTCGCTCGAGCCAAAGCACATCGATAAGGCGGATGGCATCTGCGCCGGTCGATGTTGAAATTGAAGCTGGCAGGCTCTCAAGACACCCGTCCCCCAAGCGCACGCCATCGTGAAGTCGCCCCCGATCGTTGGATGCTATCCAGATATCGTAGCCCAACGCACGGCCCATATCGCGGAGCCACGCCTGGATTTCCGAATGGGTTCGATCGCTCTCCCCCTGTTTCTGAAGGGCCTTGTTGAGCGTTTGCGCTTCGGCCCTGGCCTGTTCGAGACGTGCCGCCCACGATCCTACCGTCTGGTCTTCCTCATCACACGGCGGGGCTGGATAGCGTCCCGAACCGATGTCGAACAGCAGGCCACCAATGGCACCAAGATCGTTGGACAGCAAATCGCGGAACCGCTCATTCAGGTCGAGAACGCCCGACCGCATCGCGAGAAAATGCTGCCAGCTACCCAGCTTCACCTTTCCGCCCGTCAACTTGTTATAGCCGCTAACGATCGCGGTGTTGAACGGGGGCACCAACGTGGGATGCAGGAAATAGAGGAGATTGGCGACCGCAGGCCCGAGCCCCTTGATGTTCAAACGATCAATGGTGTGGATACCAGCGATAATTTCTTCAGCGGTGTCACAGCAGGCACAATGATCGAGCAGCCGGCCAAAAGCGCGCTGGTTCGCCGGGTTTTCGTAGATGTCAGGGATGCGCAATTTTGGCTTCCAGAGAAACGCATGATCCGCGCCTTTGAATATCTGCCGTTGTTCGGCGACCGAATGAACGACCGTTTCAAGCGACGATCCGCGATAGGCGACGCCGAACCTCCCTGCTTCGATTTCAGCGACCACCTGGGCGAGACCCCGTCGGATCGAGCGGAAATTCTTGATGCGCTCGTCCCAGAGAAACCAGCTCTGATAGGTAGCGTTCGGGTCTTCCTTCCATCGCTGGATCAGTTGCCGCGCCAGCAATTCAAAGTCTGCCAAACCCTGCTCCCCGCTTTGCCCCAATCTCCTCCAACGCTAGCACTCCATTTCGCGGACCACCAGATTTTGCGGGAGCCGCCCGGCCTAATAAAAGGCCTGCGATCATCGTATGTCATCCGGAATATGCATCAACAGGTCGCGGGTATAGTCGATCAGGATATCGCCAACTGTCGCCCCGTAGATGGCAAGAAACAGGATGAACGCTAGAAGCTTCGGGACAAAGCTTACCGTCTGCTCGTTGATCGATGTCGCGGCCTGGACCATTGAAATAACGAGCCCAACCACCAGCATCAAAATGAGCGGAGGCCCGGCGATGAGCATGATGACCCAGAGTGCCTGGCCCATCGAAACCGAAAAAGGACTGTAGGTCTCCAATTCGCCTCCCCCGGTGACGGGGTCGCGGCGCCAGGACGTGCGCCTAGCGATCCTTGCGGGGCGAGTGGCGTGGAGCGCGATCTTTGCTACCGATCCGTCTTCTCCACGCCCACTCGCCCCCGCGCCACGCTGCGACCCGTGGGCACCTCATTTGTCCATCCTGTCAGTTGATGGGCTACATCTGAACTACGCATCGGCGGCTCGTACCCCTCGCGGCCACCTGCATTTTCTTCAGGGAAGCGCCTGCTTTCGAGGGCAGGTGCCGCGTGCCGCGTAATAGCAATGACGATCAACGTCAGCGGAAGGCATGCATGTACGACTGCGTTATCATAGGCGGCGGCCCTGCAGGCCTAACGGCCGCCACCTATCTGGGCCGGTTTCTGCGTTGCACGCTAATCATCGATGCGGGCGATGGCCGCGCGTCCTCCATCCCGGCAACGCACAACCTGATCGGATTCCCAGATGGCATATCGGGCAGCGACCTGCTGTCGCGGATGCGCCAGCATGCAACGCGGTACGGCGCGAAGCTCTCCAATGGTTTAGCCAATGGGATTGTACTGGCCCGGACGGGATTTCTGGTCACCACGGGTATCGAGGCCGTCAAGACCCGCACGATATTGCTTGCCCAAGGTGTGAAAAATTATCGACCGCGAATAGCGCAGGAAACGCATGATCGAGGCGTCGCCCGAGGATTGATACGCTATTGCCCGATTTGCGACGGCTATGAGGTCCGCGGCAAGCGAGTGGCCGTGTTGGGCTGCTCCGACCATGGTGCGGCCGAAGCTCTCTTCGTTCGCCACTACAGCGACACCGTGACCTTGCTCGCGCAAGACAGTTCGCAATTGTCGGTAGCCGAGGCGGCAGATCTGGCTCGAGGCGGTATTGCCGTCGAACGGGCCCCGGTTCGAGATTTTTCGATTGATGGAGAATTCCTTCTCGCCCATTTAGCCGATGGCCGATCGCTCCAATTCGACACCCTATATGTTGCTCTTGGAACCTCCGCCCACTCGGAACTGGCGCGGATGGCCGGTGCCGAATTGGCCCCGTCAGGGTGCATCGTCGTCGATGAGCATCAGCAAACGACGATCAGCGGTATGTTTGCCGCCGGCGACATGGTCGAAGGCCTGGACCAAATCGCAGTAGCGGCGGGTCAGGCGGCCAAGGCGGCGACTGCCATTCACAATCGATTGTCTGGATGACCCGGGAGACGGGGGGCGCGCATGCAAAAAATATGAGAAGCGGGGGTTGACCCTGACATGATGTCAGGCCCCAGATTGTCTTTCGTCGAAAAGGAGACGAGCCGTGACTGATCCGATTCCTGAGAGCAAATCTGGTGCGCATAGCTGCTGCGCGGGCAAGCACGGTGCCACCACAGGCTCGAAGACGGCCAAGGATCCGGTGTGCGGCATGACGGTCGATCCGGCTGTCACCTCTCATCATGTCTCGCATGGGGGAAGGGAATATTATTTTTGTAGTGCGGGATGCCGGGCCAAGTTCGCCGCCGACCCCGAGCGCTATTTGTCCGGCAGTAATGAGAGCGCTGCGGCGGCTCAACCCGGCGCCATCTGGACCTGCCCCATGCACCCGCAGATCCGTCAGGATCATCCCGGCCCATGCCCGATCTGCGGCATGGCCCTCGAGCCCGAGGTTGTAACCGCAGACACCGGGCCAAGCGCTGAACTGCTCGATATGTCTCGCAGGTTTTGGATCGCTTTGGCGCTTACGGTGCCCATCTTCGTGCTGGAAATGGGCGGACACCTGTTCCCGGCGCTGCACGGCCTCATTTCCGAGCGCATATCGGGCTGGCTCCAGTTCGCTTTGGCAACCCCGGTCGTGATCTGGGCGGGCTGGCCATTTTTCGAGCGCGGTTGGGCCTCTGTCCGGACGCGCAACCTCAACATGTTCACCTTGATCGCGATGGGGACGGGCGTGGCCTGGGCTTATAGCGTGGTGGCGACACTCGCCCCGGGCATATTTCCTGCAGCATTTCGGATGATGGACGGCACGGTCGCGATCTATTTCGAGGCGGCTGCCGTGATCACCGTCCTTGTGCTCCTGGGCCAGGTTCTTGAGTTGCGCGCTCGCGAGCGTACCTCGGGCGCGATTAAGGCTCTCCTCAATCTCGCTCCCAAGACCGCGCGCAGGATTATGGCGGACGGGAATGACGAAGAAGTCGCGATCGACCTGATCGCTGTCGGCGACCGACTCCGGGTCCGCCCCGGCGAAAAAGTACCCGTAGATGCCATCGTCGAGGAGGGGCGCTCGTCCATCGATGAGTCGATGGTGACGGGCGAATCCATGCCGGTGACAAAAACCGTGGCCGCCAATGTCGTTGCTGGAACGGTAAACCAGACGGGATCGCTCATCGTGCGCGCCGACAAGGTCGGCCGCGATACAATGCTGGCGCGGATCGTTCAAATGGTCGCCGATGCACAGCGATCGCGCGCTCCTATCCAGCGAATGGCTGACAAGGTCGCTGGCTGGTTCGTACCCGCCGTGCTCGGCATCGCTCTGCTCTCCTTCGCGAGTTGGGCAATCTGGGGTCCAGAGCCGCGATTGGCACACGGCCTCGTTGCGGCGGTTGCGGTATTGATTATTGCTTGCCCCTGCGCGTTGGGGCTCGCGACCCCAATGTCGATCATGGTCGGTATCGGGCGCGGCGCTGGGCTTGGCGTCCTGATCAAGAATGCCGAGGCGCTCGAGCGAATGGAGAAGGTCGATACGATCGTCGTCGACAAGACCGGCACCCTGACCGAGGGTCGCCCTTCTGTGACCGCCATCGTGGCGGTGGACGGCTTTTCGGAGGATGATATTCTTCGGTTGGCCGCTGCCGTCGAACGGGCATCCGAACATCCCTTGGCGCTTGCGATCGTCGCGGCGGCCAAGCTCCGCCAGCTCGACATTCCTGAAGTTTCGGATTTCGACTCGCCCACGGGCAAAGGCGCTGTCGGCACCGTCGGTGGCAAGCGCATATTCTTGGGTGCTGGAGCTTATCTAAACGAGAATGGCATCGATGTATCGACAGCAGCCACGCAGGCAGATGACATGCGGGCGGACGGCGCCACTGCAATCTTCGCGGCGGTCGATGGCCGCGTCGCAGGAATTCTCGCAATTGCAGATCCTATCAAGGCAACAACTGCTGAAGCGCTGGCGGCGCTGCGAAAGGAAGGCATCAGCGTCGTCATGCTGACCGGCGACAATCGAACGACAGCTCAAGCAGTGGCTCGTAAACTGGGTATCGACGCGGTTGAAGCCGAAGTTCTCCCGGATCAAAAAAGCGCAGTCGTTCTGCGCTTGCAGCGCGAAGGCCGCGTGGTTGCAATGGCGGGCGATGGAGTGAACGATGCGCCAGCGCTCGCGGCGGCCGACGTCGGCATCGCAATGGGTTCGGGAACGGACGTCGCCATCGAAAGCGCAGGCGTGACGCTGCTCAAAGGCGATCTCAATGGGATATTGCGCGCACGACGGCTGAGCGAGGCGACGATGGCCAATATCCGCCAGAACCTCTTCTTTGCCTTCATCTACAATGCCGCAGGCGTCCCGATCGCCGCAGGTTTGCTCTACCCGGTGTTTGGCATTCTTCTGTCGCCCATTATCGCCGCAGCAGCGATGGCCCTCTCGTCCGTCAGCGTCGTCACCAATGCGCTGCGCCTTAACCGGGTGGCACTGTGAACATCGGTGGCGCATCTGCAGTGAGTGGCGTCTCGCAGCGGATGATCCGGCACTATGAGAAGATCGGACTTATCCCACCGCCACCGCGGCGCGATGGCGGCTATCGGGACTATTCGGACCCGGACGTGCATGTACTGCGTTTCATCGCCAATGCCCGCGACCTTGGTTTTCCGATCGAAGAAATCCGGGTGCTACTTGGTCTCTGGTCCGATCGTGGTCGCGCAAGCGCGGAGGTTAAGGCGCTGGCCGAATCGCGGGCCGCAGACCTCGGCCGGAAGGCGGATGCGCTTAACGCAATGCGCGATGCATTGCTGGACCTGGCTAAAGCTTGCCACGGCAATGAGCGGCCCGAATGTCCGATACTCGCCCGTCTGGCATCCCGAGCTGATCTCACAAACCAGTAGATCGCTGTGAGCGCAGCATGCCCACTCACTCGTGCAGCGCGCATCCTGCCAACTTCGCGGGTCACCGTGCTGACGCGCGGCCACGCGGAACAGCTTGTCGATCGCTATTCCGAGCGCAGGTCCGCGGCTGCCAAGTGCGACGCCGGAAACGACCTGGCATCACAATCGATTGCCTGACCGGATCGGACAACCTCAGGATTCACGGCGCTTCCGATGCGCAAAGCGTCTCCAGCAAGGGACAGCTCACAGTGTCGTCCGCCTCGCAGGCTTCAACGGTGTCGCCGAGCACTTGCTCCATGCGGCGGAGGTCGGCAATTTTCACGCGGACATCCCGTAGATGCTCGCTCGCCAGATCACGCACCTGCGCACACGAGGCAGCGCCACCGTCGGCAAGCGCCAGCAGCGCCCGCACCGAGTCGATTGGGAAACCCAGTTCGCGCGCACGTCGCACGAACGACAGGCGCCGCACATCCGACGGTCCATAGGCGCGATATCGACCACGACGCAGCGGCACCGGAAGCAGGCCGATGCGCTCATAATAGCGGATCGTCTCGATGTTGCAGCCCGTGCGCTGCGAAAGTTCGCCAATCGGGATGGTGGTGCGCGATACCGTCATCATCAAAATACTGCTTGAGTCTGTAGTCGCTACAGACGCTAGGACAAGATCGAACAGCTCTCAAGGAGTCGCCATGTCTGAACCTTCTCCCAGCCCCCCTTCGCCGAAGGGATTGGGAACCGCGTCTCTCACTCTCGGCGGGATCGCAGCCGGTTTCGGCGTCGCAGCGTGCTGCGCCCTGCCGATGCTGCTGGCTTCCGTTGGCATCGGATCGGCATGGCTCGCCGGAATCGCTATGACCGCGCTCCCCTATCGGGCGCCGCTGCTCGGGATAGGCGCCTTATGCCTGGTTGCAGGCGCCGTACTTCTCGTACGTCAGCAAGCCGTCGCTGCCCGCTGCGCACCGGGCGGCCCATGCACCTCTCTCGCCACGCGCCTCATCACGCTTACCGGCCTGCTGATCGGTGCCGCGCTGCTCTGGCTGGGCTATGCCTATGTCTGACATCACCCCGGAACTAAGGTCGACGATCACTTGTCCAGAGTGCGGCACGGTGAAGACCGAGCAGATGCCAACGAACGCCTGCCAGTTTTTCTATGATTGTTCGGGCTGCAACGCCGTGCTCCGGCCCAAACCCGGCGATTGTTGCGTATTCTGTTCGTATGGAACCGTTCCTTGTCCACCGATCCAGATCGAAGGCAAGGGAGCAGGCTGTTGCAGCTAGTTTCCGGTGGTCGGGGACGGCCCGCCGCAGGAAATACTATCGCCGGAAGGGCTTGCACGCCATTACACGGTCATTGGCCATTATGGCTCCCATGAGGATCTGGCCTTCGTGCTGCCATGGCGTGCCATTCCATGAACGAAGTAAGCTTCGATCTGCTGGCGGATTTGGCGGCCGACCCTGCCAATGGCTGGAGCATCGGCAAACTTGCCTCCATCCTGCGCGAGCTTGAGCTTCTCGATGCGGATGGTGTGATGACGGAGGTGTTGCGCGCGCAGCCGCGCCGCGTCTTGCTTTCGCCTGCTGGTCGTGTCGAGGTCTATCACCCAATCCCGACCGCTGACGGCAAGTCCCCCATCGGCCCACATACCCATCTTGTCGCCAAGCTCGTCGTGAAAGACCGACCGCATTCCTCCAACGTCTCGATCCCGGAGGCGATGCAATCGGCTCTCAGCCTCCATCCGCGATCGTCGTGGCGAAACGCTTTGGGTGACTCACTACCCTGCGCATTGATCCCTGACAGAAACTGTTAGGCCCCTGAGTAACGAAATTGCCCGACCGATCTTTGGCCTCAACCACTTTATAGGCGGTAGGCGATTGCCTCCGCGCTTTATCGTGTAACGGCTCGGTTAGGAAATAGCGGGGAACGCCAAGGGCGCTGCCCTTTCGTTCCCGAACAAAAATAGGCCGCCCGTGTAATCCGCTAATCCCGGTGCCCGTCCCCCTGCGGGTGCCGACCAGGCTAACCGGCTCGCCCGCGCCGGCGGTCGATTTTTGCTCCCCCTCCCCAACCCGTTCCTCGCCGGAACGGCAGGGCCGTGAGGCCGTGGC
>Ga0172382_10003220_pt1 | contig 26133 bp, 28 predicted proteins | sample Leawel138RmetaG_FD_122245 | JGI IMG/M metagenome (GOLD analysis project Ga0172382, IMG submission 122245) | Leachate microbial communities from a municipal landfill in Southern Ontario, Canada - Leachate well 138R metaG | ecosystem: Engineered > Solid waste > Landfill > Unclassified | place...
AGACACAGCATAGGAGGCTCCATGTCAACCGAGGAAGATAAAAATTTCCACAGATTACTAATGGGACATTTTCATAAGTTAATTTGCACCCTAAAAAGGGACATTTTCATAAGTTATTGACATCAGGAAGAGCCTCCGGGCCGAACTCCTGGCTTATCACTTTTCAAATAAGGGATAAGCCTTGGAGCGCCATCCGGCTACGCCGCCAAGGACTTCAACTAAATTATTCCACCCTTTGGCCCGCAATAAACTGATGATAATCATTGAACACAACCCGCTGCTGCAAATAACATAGACGCTTTTATCCTTCGGTATTTCATCTATCCGATCGAGGATATCTGTGATGGGGATATGATATGCACCGGGAATACGGCCACCCTCATCCAGTTCCTCCTGACTGCGTACATCCAGTATCCGGATATGCTCCTCGGCATCAAGACGCCGGCAAAGGTCCTGAACTTTTACCATCGCCACGGTCTGACTTTCACGACCGGATTTATGCCAGGCAAGCATATCACCTGCAAGCCGAGCCTCTATATTATCGTAACCGAGCCGGATAAGATACCGTACTGCTCTCTCAGCATCATCATCTGTTTCATTAACCATCAGAATAGGTCTGTCATATGAAACGAACCATCCGGCAAAACCCGGCAAACCCTTAAGCCATATTGACAGCGCTCCGGGAATGTGAGCTGCACCAAACCCTAATTCCATTCTGGTATCCAGTAGAAAACCGTGATCTCTTCTGACAGCAAAATCATCAGGCGTAAGCGGCACAGGCACAGGCAGTGTTCCCAGCAGCGGAGGCCCCTCAATATTGAGGCTCTCCATCCGATTAAAATAGGGCGGCCGTTCCAGCAATTGAGCGGCAGCAATAAAGGCAGACCTATCGGTATAACGCAAGCGGGAGTTATATTTACGTTCCAGACCTATAGTAGTCCATGACCGATCAGCAATGGATGCTCCGCAGATAGAACCGAATCCGTGAGCAGGGCAGACGATAGTACCATCATCCAATTGCAGAATACGGTTAAAGAGCGTATCATACATCAGCCCCGCCATTTCCGGTAATCTTTCACGCCCCATCAGATCCATACGCCCGACATCACCGGCAAAGAGCGCATCACCGCTAAATAGAATCCATGGAACCCCCTCTGGATCATAAAGCAGGTAACACATCAATCCCGGAGTATGTCCCGGAGCATGTATAGCTTGCAGCCTAAGCCCGCCCACTTCCCAGGTTTGCCCATCACGAACACCCTGACCGAAACGATAATCCCATTGAGTGTCCGCATGCCATAATTCGGCTTCTGCCTGTACCGCCAATTCAAGTGATCCGGTTACGAAATCTTCATGCCTGTGAGTTTCAAGCACATATCTTATTCTGTATCCGCTACGAGACGCCGTTTCCAAATAAGCATCGACGTCACGTCGTGGATCAATAACGAATGCTTCATTATGATTGCCCACAATATATGAATAATGTGCCAGTCCCTCAGATTCGACGCGTTGGAAAAGCATTGGCAGCCACCTCTATTTGCCGTTGCAGGCAATATCCTAACAGCTTTTTACGGCTACGGCTGCACAAAACATTCCTGATATGAAAACGGTGTCAAACCTGCCGGCGGCCATCCAGAACATTTCTCACTTTGCAGTATAATTCATCCGGCATGAAGGGCTTTCGGATATAATTATCCCCTATTCCGCTAGGAATTGTCGCCACATAACCGGACATAAAGAGTGCTTTAAGGCTAGCCATTTTCTCTAACAATCTATTATACAGAGTACGGCCGTCACATTCCGGCATGATCATATCGGTAAGTAAAAGATCTATCCTACCCGCGTACTTCACAAACAAAGACTCCGCCTCGGATGGACAGATTGCAACATATACATTATATCCCATCTCTTTCAGTATACGCTCTATCAGAACACGCAATTGCTCCTCATCCTCTACCAGAAGTATAGTCTCGTTACCGGTAAGTGATTCTACTTTAACGATACTCGTTTCAATAACCTCGGCATCTTGATCAGCTTGTGGGAGATATATCCGAAAAAGAGTGCCCTCTCCCGGAACGCTATCAGCGTAAATGCAACCATTATGCTGCTTAACGATGCCGTAAACCATAGCCAAGCCCAGGCCGGTTCCATGTCCCACTTCTTTGGTGGTGAAAAACGGATCAAAGATATGCTCCATCGTTTCTCGGTTCATACCGCTACCATTATCAGTCACTGCCAACATAACATATTCGCCCTCCCGGCTGCCGGCATGCCTGGCTACAAACTCCTGATCCAGAATTACATTCATTGTTTCCATAGACAAAATACCGCCTTCAGGCATAGCATCACGCGAGTTAAGAGCCAGATTCATCAGCACCTGCTCTATCTGCCCGGGATCAATCTTAACGCTACGAAGATCAGGATCCGGTTTAAATTTCAGCGTAATATCCTCACCGATAAGATGTTTTATCATCTTTAATGTTTTGTCCACTACATCATTGATATCGATTATCCTCGGCAATACCGCCTGTCCCCGGCCAAAAGCCAAAAGTTGTCCGGTCAACTCCGTAGCACGGTTGCTCAATTGCAGAACCTGATTGAGATCTGCCAGCACCGGATCATCCGCCGTCCGGCTTTGCATTATCAACTGAGTATAACCGATTATTCCAGTAAGCAGATTGTTGAATTCATGAGCAACGCCGCCGGCCAGCTTACCCAAGGATTCCAGCTTCGAAGTCTGAAGCATCTGCTCTTCCAACTGCCTTTTTTCCGTCACATCCCTAATATATCCGCCGACGCCTGTATATCCGTTATCAAGTATTACCGGGTATTTTCTCGCTTCGAAAAATCTGTTGCCTATAGTCCCTTCTTCAACAACTACACAACCTGCCCGGATAGCCCTCAAATCGGATTTACGGTAGGTCTCGGCAACATCTGCCGGCATAAAATCGTGATCTTTGCTACCGAGTATCTCCTCCTCACTTCTGCCGAAAAAATCCGCCAGGCTCTTGTTAACCATTGTATATCTGAAGTTTTCATCCTTGAGAAAGACCATATCTACGGTAGACTCCACGAAAGCACGATACCTCTCCCGGCTCTTCTGCAGAGCTTTTTCAGTTACAATAGCCTCTTCAGCAACCTTGAGGTTTCTCAGGCGCTCAAGCCCCATATGAACCAGAATACTGGATAATCCGGTGATAAAGCGAAGAACGGTTGTTATACTATCTTCAGATAGAACCGGTACTTTATGCAATGCCCTTATATATTCCTGCTCATTAAAACCAAAATCCCTGGCTTGCTGTCTAAAAAAGCCTTCATCCGGAGGTTCTAAAAAAAACTGGCCGATAAAAAGAGTAGCTAAATGAGCTCCCTCAATAATAATAGGACAGGCATAGTCAAAGAGACCGTTTGGACATCGGTAGCCCGTGCCGATATCGGTATGCGATTTTTTCTTGATCCGGGCATCGCTTTCCTGGCAACGAACAGCAGTTAGCGGAGAGGCCCTATGGAACCGGGTACATATCTCCTGCCAACCTGCTGCAATCAGTGTCTTGTCATCGGGATCAAAGATTGCCACCGCCACGCCGGCAATGACGCTGAAACTCTCCAGTAACTCCTTCAGACGCTCTGAATCCACCAGGTCTGAAAAACAGTAAGGAAACACTATCCGCTTTCTCCCACCCCGAATGCGGAATCCTCCAGCCAGATTCCTACATTTAAATTCAGCCGCTATTAATACCTATATCGGATAATAGCTATTATGTTAAGGTATCAGGCCTATAATATAATATTCGCCATGGCATCGCTATATCCTACTCCAAGCGCTTGAGCATCCATATATAGAACCGCCGGCTTCATCTGAGGCTGCCTACGCATCGCATCATAAGCATCTCCCAATCGGTATCCACTTCGGCCTGAAGTTCCTCCAACAGCGCCTTGTTCTCATCCTTGAGCAAATGCTTGAACCTCTTTTGGAGAGAGAGAAATTCCGTCAACGGCAGCTTCTGTTTGGGATGATAATTAATAGTGCACTCCCGCCCGTCGATTATTTCGTATAAAGGCCAGTAGCAAGTATCTACAGCCAGCTTGGCCAGCCTCATGGAATCACGGGGAAGAATACCCCACCCCGGGATACAAGGCTGGATGACATTTATGAACGACGGCCCGTCTATCTGCAATGCCCGCTCTACTTTAAGCATAAGATCGTTCCAGAATCCAGGCGATGCCTGAGCGACATACGGTATTTTGTGAGCGGCCGTAATAGCGGTCAGGTCCTTGCTGCGCCCCGGTTTGCCCTTCTGTTTTGTACCTACGGGAGTAGTGCTGCTCCAACTGGATGCCGGAGTAGCACCGGAGCGCTGATAGCCGGTGTTCATATATGCCTGGTTGTTATAGCATACGTATAAAAACCTGTGGCCACGCTCTATCGCCCCGGATAAGGCCTGTAGCCCAATATCGTAAGTACCCCCGTCGCCGGCAAAAGCAATAAAACGATAATTATCTTTCATTTCTCCAAAATCACGAAGTGCCCTCCAGGCAGATTCCACTCCGGCTATGGTAGAGGCAGTATTGGGAAAGGCGCTATGTATCCAAGAAACATTCCAACTGCTGAAAGGATAGATAGATGTAGTAACCTCCAGGCATCCGGTGCCGTTACCTATGACCACCGGCTCATCCACCATATTCATGACCTGGCGTGCAATAACGGCTGCCCCACAGCCCGCACAGAGCCGGTGACCACCGGTAAAGAGCGGCTTCTTCTTGGATATCTCTCTCAATTTGATTACCATAGGTCAATCCTCCCTTACACCAAGATAACCAAAATGAGCCGGCATTTCCTTCCCTTGTCCGGCACGCTCCAGGGACAGAAAAAAACTCTTGAGGTCGCTCAAGGTCAAATCTCTGCCGCCCAGTCCGTAGACACGGTTATAGAGCCTGATATTGCTCCCGGCCGATTGAAGGGCCGCCCCTATATCAGCCGCCAGCGGCGCCATGCCGGCTCCGATGGAATCAGCCCGGTCAAGTACTCCAAGCACCTTTATGCCACCCAATGCCTGAAGCAAGGCCTTAGCCGGAAACGGCCGGAAGAGCCGAGGACTGATCACTCCGGCACGGATACCCTGATCACGAAGCTCATCGGCTATAACCTCGGCCGTACGGGCTGTGGAGGAGAGAGCCGCCAAAGCTATATCAGCATCCTCCATGCGATAACTGCTTACCAGACCATAGCTTCTGCCGCTGATCTTACCAAAGCGTTTTCCTATCTCAAATACTACCTCCAAAGCCCGGTTCATAGCCTCCGCCTGCTGCCGTTTGAACTCCATATAATAATCGTACAGCACCAACGGACCATAGATGACAGGATGATCCCGATCAAGCAACGGATATATAGCTTTGTAAGAGCCGATAAAATCCCTGACCCTTTCATCCGTCATCATCTCTATCCTGGCCAGAGAGTGACTGACAATAAAGCCGTCGTAACAGACCATAACCGGCAAGCGGACATCTTCATGCTCGGCAATTGGTAAAGCTTGTATGAAAGTATCGTAGACCTCCTGAGCATCACGGCAATAAATCTGTATCCAGCCGGAGTCTCTGGCACCCATACTATCGCTATGGTCACAGTGAATATTTATAGGAGCGCTCAGAGCTCTATTCACCAGGGCCATAACGATGGGCAGGCGATTGCCGGAAGCAATATAGAGCATCTCCCACATATAGGCCAGTCCCTGAGAGGAAGTAGCGGTAATCACCCTGGCACCGGCAGCTGAAGCCCCGACACAGATGCTCATGGCGGAGTGTTCGCTCTCTACCGGAACAAACCTAGTACGGACCCGGCCGTCACTGACATACCCGGCAAATTCCTCCACCACCTCCGTTTGCGGTGTTATGGGGTAAGCCGCCACTACATGCGGCTCTATCTGGCGCATGGCCTCAGCTACAGCTCCATTAGCGGTTTCGGCAACAACCCTCATTGGCCGCCCTCCTTTCTAGCGGCATCCACACCGTCAGGTTCCAGGCTCCTGATACTATCGCCGGGAGCCACCTCCGTCCGCTCTGTAGCCTCAATATCGCTTTCAGGTATCATATATATGGCATCTACCGGGCACACCTGGTCGCAGATACCACAGCCCTTGCAGAAAAAATAATCTATGCCTCTCACCTGCCCGTCTACGGCTATAATGGCATTATCAGGGCAATGTACCCAGCAAAAGAAGCATTGGATGCATTTATCCTCCAGCCATACGGCTCTCTCTGCCCGCCAATTGCCGGTGGTATAACGTTGAGCGCTACCAGGCTCGGTGATGACGGCGCCCATAGGTAATTTCCTCCAACCAACCTTTTCACCACCATATTCCTGACGACAATCAGCCTCGTAGATATGGCACATCTCGTCTTGCTCTTTCATTCTCCCTTCACCTCCCGGAAGGCCTCCTTGAAAGAAAGGATATTGGCCTCCAGCAATTCAGGCTTTATTTTGCCGGCCAGCGTATAGCATATCTCCTCTTCCACCGCCCGGCAGGAAACAGCCGGACATACACTGAGCAAAGCACCGAGCATGGCGGTATTGGTAACTGGACGCCCGATATTGGCCAGGCTGATCTCTGTAGCCCTAACAGTAAAAAGACGTCCCGTCTGCATTTTCAACCTGCTTCTCAATTCGCCGGGAGAGCGATTATAATTAACTATCAGCAGGCTCTCTTCCGATAGCCCCTCCGTCAATGGAGTATGGCCGATCAATGTATCATCTACTACCACTACAGCATCAGGCATGGTTACATGTGAATATATTCTTATAGGGATCGTATCAATCCGAGTAAAGGCCTGTAACGGCGCTCCCCGGCGCTCAGGGCCAAACTCGGGAAAAGCCTGGAAATACTTCTTTTCACGAAGAGAAGCAGCAGCCAGTATTTTAGCTGCCGTCACCACCCCCTGCCCGCCGCGGCCGTGCCACCTTATTTCCAGCATATCAGATGCCCTTCTCTTCCATAATCAGAGCCATATCCACTACACGGCAGGAGTACCCCCATTCGTTATCATACCAGGCCATTACCTTGACCATATCTCCCAGGACCATAGTAGATGGAGCATCAATGATACTGCTGTAATACGAGCCTACAATATCACTGGATACCAGTTCCTGGTTAGCAACAAAAAGCACATCCTCCATACCTTCCTGCAAGGAGGCATCCATAAGCATATCGTTGATCTCATCGACGCTGCTTTCCCGGCCGACCTGACAGGTGATATCGATAATCGAGCCGGCCGGCGTGGGAGTCCTGACAGCCAAGCCATCCATCTTACCCTCCAGCTCCGGAATAACCAGGCCGATAGTGCGGGCTGCTCCCGTGCTGGTAGGAACCAGGTTAACGGCCGCCGCCCGGCTGCGGCGCAGCTTGCCCTTGGGCGAATCCAGCAGAGCCTGGCTGTTAGTATAAGAATGGGCCGTATTAATAAAGCCCTTCATTACACCTAATCGATCATTGATGACCTTCAGCGGCACAGCTAGAGCATTGGTAGTACAAGAAGCAGTGGAGACGACCATATGCTTTTGTGGATCATAGAGATTCTCATTAACCCCTATGACACAGGTCAAGTCAGCACCCTTGGCCGGGGAGGTAATGATAACCTTTTTAGCACCTCCGCCCTCGATATGCGGCAGACTCTTTTCCCGTGATTCAAAAAAACCAGTGGCTTCTATTACCAGATCTACCCCCATCTCACTCCATGGCAGTTTGCCCGGATCTCTTTCCCTCAGCACCTCTATTTCCTTGCCGTCTACCATGATGGAACCGTCTTTTGCTTCAATTTCTCCCATGAATCCGCCATGAACGGAATCGAATTGCAGCAGGTAAGCCAGAGTTTCAGCATCCGCCACATCGTTTATGGCTACAAATTCCAGATCTTCCTCATCTAAACCAGCCCTGAATATCAGACGTCCTATGCGGCCGAACCCGTTAATTCCCACTTTCAGCGCCATACCGTTGTCCTCCTTTGCAAATAAAGGGGGTATCATCCCTATCGATGATACCCCTGGACAACGACGGCCAAACATGCTCTTTTCGGGTTATAACCCGAAAAGAGCACTGATATATCCATATCAGTGTATGTAGAAGGCTTGCCGATAAGTACCCACTCTCGGCGCCTTCAGGCTTCCTTTCCTTTATTCCACCTGATCTTCCGGCCTGGGAGCTGTTTTCAATGATTCGGGCAGATGCCACATCGGCCGCTTACGGAACGTATTATGGAAGAGATTTTCTATTTTCTTCTTCTTTTCCAAATGCATCATGCAGGCGCGAATACAGCCCCTGGCGCCACACAGCGCCCGGTAACCAATGGTTGAGCCTACCGCTCCGGTAAAGCCCATAGCCCGTTCGCGCGGGAACTGTTTGGTTTTGCGAAACTTCCCGGCTGCCAGCACATGCGTCAAACGATAGGCCTCTTCTTCGCTGACTCCATCAGCCTCCCGCACTTTTATATCCAGGCCGGGGAAATCCTGGTGTAGAAAGGGATCTATCTCTTTGTTGAGGCCATGGTGAGTCAGAGTACATTTGCCCATATGCACATCTCCCCAGTGAATATCATGCCCCTCTATATTTATATGTATCTTCTCATCTTTGCCGGGAACAGCCCCGGGGCATTGAGCGTGACAAAGCATACATTCATCGCAAAGATCCTGGTCCTGAATCGGATCGTATTCCAATTCAGCATCCGTCAAAATCATGGCCAACCGCTGTCTGGGACCTAACCGTTTGGTCAAGAAGACCTTGGAATGTCCCGTTTGCCCCAATCCGGCTGCAATCCCGGCAATACGGAACTGAGCCGTTACCTGAGGAGCCGGAGCACCCTGCCGTAACTGCGGCTCTACCGGTTGTATCTCCGGACCACCGGCAAAATGAGGCACAGCCTCATATCCCGTATCCTCTATGCGGCAAGCCAGATCATAGAGAGCGTTCTGTATAAAGAGTGTATTGAGACGGTTGTAACCGTAAAAAGTGTAATTGGGCCAATGAGTACCCTCTTCGATCCCGCGATAAACACCTCGGGGAATGCGCCCCATGACTACGATAAACGACCTGGCTTCCGGAAATATGAAGCGTGGATCCATCTGCCGCGGCGCACCCTCCCAGCGGCTCATCGGCCCGACGGCACATCCGTCCAGGCCATATGCAGCCGCCCACTCCTTTATCTTTGCGGAAGTAAGCTTTCCGGTCGTTGCCGTTTTCATTTATTCTCACCTCCGGCCACCGACTTTCCAGCATCGAAACAACCCACCTGAGGCAGAGGTTCGCCCTGCACGGCTACCCTGCCCAGATTATCTCTCTTCCAGGCAGTACGCTTGCGGAAAGGTTGTCCAAAATTATCCTTTACCTTGCCGGCTGCTTCCAACTGATGGATGCATGTTCTCATACAGAGAGCTCCCAGGCGGTCTGCATGACCTTCCGGATGAAAGGTATTGGGCAGGGCTCCGTTCTTACAGCGTGCGCACATTTCATAATCCACCTCAGCAACGGTAAAGCTCTTGCCGGCAATGCCAACGACCTTTTCCCCGGCTATAGCTCCCAGCGGACAATCATTGACACATTGGCCGCATTTACCGCAGACGGTTCCCTCAAAGAGTGGATCAGCTTCCAAATCAGCATCAGTGATAATCATACCAAAACGCTGCCTAGGCCCATATTGCGGCGACAGAAAAATATCAGCGTAACCTATCTCGCCCAATCCCGCCGCCACTGCCGCCAGATTAAAATCAATCGTAACGTTGGGTGCCGGCCTATCTGCAGCCACGGGTATGCCCTCCGGCACAACTTCCACAGGGTAGGGATAAAGAGGCACCGCTTCCCAGCCTCTGTCTTCTAAAAACTGTGTCACCCGATAAACAAGCATCGGGATAAAATCCCTCTCAAGCCAGCTATAACCATAAGCACTGTAATCATGTAGATTAGTGCCTTCCTCCATCCCTCTCAAAGCACCCCTTAAAACACGTCGTCCCAGCATTAAAACCGATTTTGCCTCAGGGAAGATGGAGATGGGATTGTGCTCCGGCGGCACCTCCGAAAAGCGCTCTATCGGTGCTACACCAACCAGATCCGCTCCCTGACTGCGGGCATGCTCCTTGAGCGCTAAAGTAAGATCTTGCATACTAAAGACTCCTTCCTGTATTTAATTATCTCACTTCTTAAAACTGCCTGCTGACAGCTACAGCCGCATCATGAAGCTTCTCCATTATTAAGCCTTTATGCTCTCCTTTAAAACGAAAAGCCGGTAAATAAACACCTAATGCCGCAATTACCCTATCATTCTCCCGAATGGGACAGGCCACGCCGGCTACCTGGGAATCTTTGACTATATAACTGCATCCGGATGATTTTATCTCTTGCAAGGCCGCATGGAGTTCCTCTGCCGTTCCGGCTTCCGGCCAGGCGTTGCCGGGCAATCCATGTTCCAGAATATACTTTTCTATTTGCTTTTCAGAAGAAAACGCCAACAGCAACCTGCCCATGGCAGTCTGATAGATATTATGATGCATTAACAAATCACTTCTGACCTGTAGCGCCTGATTACCTTGTATCTGATGAAGTATAAATATATTCGTATCTCTCATAACCGCTATCTGGACTGCCTCCTGCAGGCAATCAGCCAATTCGCTCATAAAAGGATGCGCCAGAGAGACCAGGTCCTTGCGATATTGACCGTTTCTAGCCAGATAATATGGCATAGGGCCGAGGATATACCCCTTTTTCGGTGCAATCTGCTCCAGGTACCCCCGTTCTACAAGCCCTTTGGTTATGTTGGCGCAAGTAGATGGATTAAGCCTGCTTTGAGTCGCAATCTCACTCAAAGACCTGGGATTATCAGGGTCTTCAGCAACAAATTCCAGAATATTAAATATCCTGTCGACAATCTGCATTTTAGCCACCATTTCAATATTATTGAATGCCGTTCATTGTAGTTTAATTATACAACCGGTTGAATATGTTGTCAATACATTACTCCATACATGGCAAGCTAAGCACAGCCCGGGCATCGACCAGGATATCTATTATCACCTCTTCTTTAAACAAGGGTTTCTCTTTGATAAAGGCTGCTGATTTCAGTACGGATATTCAGGCGAGGATCATGTTCGGCTCTGCCGGTTCTCAGGCTTTCCTGGCTGAGCTATCACATGATCTTTCCGATATTTATCCAGAGGAACAAGGTCGTTGATACGGATATTCCGCCCCTCCTTGATAGATTTATTGGCAGCTATGCCTATTAAAATAGATACAGCTCCGGCAAAGGACCCTGCTTGATGCCCCAAAGGATCGGGAAGGCCGCCTTCAAAGATCATCCGCCTAAGCTTTTCATCGCCGCCGCCATGACCGCCGGATGCCTTGGGCACGGTATACTCCACCTTCCGGCCATCTCTGTCATATAGATCAAAGTAGTAAGCCGGCTCATCGCACCGTATGCCGCTGTGGTATTCCGCCACCTCCAGCCGGCCTTTGGTGCCGCTGATACTGGCCTTGTATCCTTCATACGGGCTGTGGGCTATCAGAGAGTAGCTGAGCAGGGCGCCTTTGCTGTACTTCACGTTGACGCTCATGCTGTCCTCTATGTCTATTTCATCGGCGAAAACACACCTGTCTCTATAGTATCCGTCCGCCTCTTCACATTGGCTGTAAAGGTTCCTGTTCATCTCCACCTCATCGATATCGAAGTAGAATTCACAGCTCTTCTTATAACTGCAGGTAAGGCATCTTTCGCCTCGCTCCGCCCGGGTGGGGCCATAGAACCTCCTGGTGCCAAAGGCCATAACCTCTACCGGCTCCTCCTCTATCCACCAGTTAATCAGATCAAAGTGATGGGTTGATTTATGCACCAGCAAGCCGCCGCTGTTCTCCTTCCGCCTGTGCCATCTCCTGAAATAATCCGCTCCATGCACGGTATCCAGCAGATATTCGAAATCAACGTTCAGCACTTTGCCTACCAGGCCGTCTCTTATAGCCTGTTTAACGGCCGTCACATAGGGAGTAAAGCGATAATTAAAAGTAACCGTAACTTTGCGGCCGGTCCTCTTCTCTGCTTCCAGAATAGCGTTGCACTTCTCTTCATCTATAGTCATGGGCTTTTCAACAATAGCATCGATTCCGGCATCGAGACACTTAAGAATATATTCATGATGATAACGGTCAACAGTAGTAATAACAGCACCATCCGGTTTTAATTCCGCCAGCATCCTGTCGCAGTCATCGTAGGCCGGACAATCCACCCCGGACATCTCCTTCAAGGCCTCTATTCTCAAAGGATTGGGATCGTAAATTCCCACTATTGAAGTATACCCCTCTTCCACCATGGGCTTGGCGAACATGCCAGCTGCTCTGCCGCTGGCGCCTATCAGCACGTAACGCTTTCTCATTTTAAACACTCCCAATAACTGCTTATTTCGGGTTCTTTCCATATGCATATACTTTTTAAACCCATTTTAGAAAGTTCGACATCTGTGCTTATATCTCCTGCCATATCAATGAAGAAATTTGGGGAAAGAGGTCTCTTTCCATACTCGGATACCCGAATGCACCCTTGACTCCTCAACACAGCCAGAATAATATAGTGTTTGAGGTGCGAAATGCAAATTGAACATATCGAATATATATTGAAAGCCGTTAAAAGTGGCGAGATGCAAATCGATGAAGCTATGCAGCGTCTCAAACATCTTCCATACGAAGACCTGGAATTTGCCAGAATAGATCATCACCGCCGTCTCAGGACAGGCTTTCCCGAGGTAATATTCTGCCAGGGCAAAGCGCCGGAACATATTGTCGCTATTATGAAGAGAGCGGCCGCCGATGGAGAACCGGTGCTGGCTACCAGAGCAGAACCCGCTCTTTATGATTATATCCGACAAGAGATCCATGAAGCCGTCTATCATCGTTCAGCCCGCATAATCACTCTCAATGCATCTTTACCGCAACCCGGCGAAGGGAAAGGGCTGATAGCCGTAGTCTCTGCCGGTACAGCCGATATACCGGTTGCTGAAGAAGCTGTTGTTACGGCCGCCGTCATGGGTAATCGGGTAGAGTGCCTCTTTGATGTCGGAGTAGCCGGTCTGCACCGACTGCTGGACAAGATGGAGCTTCTTACCTCAGCCAAGGTGCTGATTGTGGTTGCGGGCATGGAGGGAGCACTGGCCAGTGTAATCGGTGGCCTGGTAGAAAGCCCGGTAATCGCCGTACCCACCAGCATCGGCTATGGCGCCAGCTTTCAGGGCCTGGCGGCTCTGCTTTCCATGCTGAACAGCTGCGCTGCCGGCGTTACGGTAGTTAATATAGATAACGGCTTTGGAGCCGGATACTTCGCCGGACTTATAAACGGTCCTTTATAAAATCGGTTGCGAAAGGATTATCCCATGAAAATAGCTTATCTTGATGCCTTTGCCGGCATCAGCGGAGACATGACCCTTGGCGCTCTGCTGGATGCAGGCCTGAGTATGGAGTATCTGCAAAGCGAGCTTTCCAGACTGGACCTGCACGGCTATACCCTGTCTGCGAAAAGAGTAACAGCATCCGGCATATCGGCCACCAAGGTCAATATAGAGATGGATACAAAGCTTCACCATCACCGGCATCTGAACGATATCTTGTCTATGATAGCCGGCAGCGGCCTACCCGATAAGGTTATATCCATGAGCACAGCCATCTTTAATCGCCTGGCAAAGGCGGAAGCCGAGGTACATGGAACATTGCCTGAAAAGGTTCATTTCCATGAAGTAGGAGCAGTAGATTCCATCCTGGATATAACCGGTAGCTGTATTGGCCTGTATTCTCTGGGCATTGAGGAATTGATTGTCTCCCCTCTGCCGCTGGGACGTGGCTTTGTGGAGTGTACCCATGGAATTATTCCCCTGCCGGCTCCGGCCACAGTCAAGCTGCTGGAGGGATTACCCACTTATGCTTTTCCCGAGGAAGGAGAAACGGTAACACCTACAGGTGCGGCCATAGTAGCTGCTCTCTGCCGCTCCGCCGGGCCTATGCCGGCCATGAACAGCCGAACTATCGGCTATGGTGCCGGTACCATTACCAGACGCATTCCCAACCTCCTGCGCATCTTCATCGGAGAAGCAGTCGATATGCCGGAAGCGTTGGATACGGTTATCTTGCAAGCCCTGATAGATGATATGAACCCCGAAATTTACGAATATCTGCTGGAAAAGCTCTATGCCGCCGGCGCACTGGAAGTCACGCTTACGCCCTGTATCGTCAAAAACAGCCGCCCGGCCGTATTACTGGCGACCATCTGCCCATTAGGGAAGGAGAATGTTATTGAGGACATAATCCTAACAGAGAGCACCAGCCTGGGCCTGCGGCGTATCCGAGCATCAAGGGCCTGTCTGGAGCGAAAGACGGTAGAGACAGCCGTAGCCGGCGGCAAGGTCAAGGTCAAGCTGGGATTAAAGGACGGCAAGATAGTCAACATTGCTCCGGAGTACAAGGATTGCCGCTCCCTGTCGGAGCAAAGCGGCCTGCCGTTGAAGGAAGTTTACAGGCTGGCTGAGATGGCCGTTAAGGGTTCATGAAAAGGCCCTTCTAAAACACCTTATTCAACGTCAAGGTAAAGCCGTTGCCGGCATTCGATCCACCCTGAAAATATTTGCCCTCCAGACGAATTCCAGCGCTTAGCTGGAAGCCGGCCAGGAGATGGTAGCCGACGTTGGTCCCGGATACGGAAGACACCTCTATGCTATCTTCCAGAATATCCGTGGTCGAAAAGTAGACACCCAGTCCGGTGCCATAGTAAAAGCGGCTGCCGGGGTAGAAGACCTTATTGGTCAGAGTAATGGGCCAAGCGGTTATCCGGGTTTCCCGGCTCCCCCCCGGGATATCCTCCGCATCGGTGGTAACATAGCGCTCCAGGGCAAAGATGGTTTCAGTCGTATTGGTATGCGATACTATCAAGCCGGCGCCGGCAACCCAGCCGGTACCGTTATCGGTAGACACATACCCCCCTTTAAGCTCATAACTCTGCTGGGCTGAGGCTTGGCTGGGGCTCAGACAGAAGGATAAAGAGAGCAATAAAATGTATATGCCGTATTTACGCATGTGCGCCACCACCTTAGCTAAACTATATTAATATTTCCCTAAGCTTCTACGTTTAAAACTTACTGCTACAAACCTCAGCAACCTACCCGAACTACTAAAATTCGAACCTTGGCTTCTGTCTTTCAAGCTTCGGCAATGGTCCACAAAGCACTCTCTCCCGGCTTAATCTATGCCGACCGACTGATAATAGCTCCCAGGCCCGTCAACTTAGATTCTATATCTTCATAACCGCGATCTATATGCTCTATACCCGTGATCTCGGTAACACCTTCGGCAGCCAGGCCGGCCAGTATCAGAGCCACGCCGGCTCTGAGGTCAGGGGCGGTTACCTGCGCTCCGGTCAAACGTTCTACGCCTCTGACAATGGCACTATGCCCCTCCACTCTGATATCCGCACCCATACGCTTCATCTCACTGACATGCATGAATCTGTTCTCAAAAATGGTTTCTGTAAAGACGCTGATGCCGTCAGCAAGAGACATCAGGGCCATCAATGGCGCCTGCATGTCGGTGGGGAAACCGGGATACGGTAGAGTCTTGACATCTACGGCGTTTAATCCATTTCGAACGGCTACCAGAACTCCATTTTCCATCTCTTCGATATGAATGCCTGCATCCTTCAACTTGGTGATTATAGGCTTAAGATGATCAAGATTGATATGCCGTATTCTAACCTCACCCTTGCTGATGGCAGCCACTACAGCATAAGTTCCGGCCTCTATTCTGTCCGGAATAATGGTATATTCCACACCATGCAGAGATTCCACGCCCTCTATCTCGATTATATTGGTACCTGCACCCTTTATACAGGCACCCATAGAATTCAGGAAGTTAGCCAGATCTACAATCTCCGGCTCTTCAGCCACATTCTCAATAATTGTCCTGCCGTCAGCCAGCGATGCAGCCATCATAATATTTTCCGTTGCTCCTACACTGGGGATATCCAGGTAAATACGTCCGCCGTACAGCTTATCGGCCCAAACATGAATATAGCCGTGTTCCATGGAAACCTCGGCTCCCAATGCCTGAAAACCTTTGATATGTAGGTCTATCGGCCTGGAACCGATAGCGCAGCCGCCGGGCAGAGAGACTTTGGCAGAGCCGAAGCGTGCTAAAAGAGGACCGACCACCAAAACGGAGGCACGCATCTTCTTCATTAATTCATAAGGCACCAGACTTAAGGCAAAATTCTCAGGCGAAACGACCAGGCGATTCCCGGTAGTTATAACCTTGACGCTAAATTCGTTGAGAACATCTATCATGGTAGAGATATCCGTCAGTCTGGGAATGTTATTCAACGTGCTGGTTGTAGAAGCCAATAAAGAAGCAGCCATGATGGGTAAGGCTGCATTCTTCGCTCCGCTTATCAGAACCTCTCCGCAAAGACGATTACCACCGCCAATAATTATCTTCTCCAAAAGCTTTTCCTCTGTGGACGAAATCAGAAGCCGGCTATTCCCAAGTTTTATATTCTGGTTTCTCCCGTTTTAATAGTTGTTTATTTAACTTCTCTACCGGCGCTTGCTTTTCCTGCCAATCCCAAAATGTTATTTGCCGTCGGCAACTCTGATACGGGTTATGGCTCTATGCAGCGCCGCCTCCAGGCCAACAAAATCAATGCCGGGAACCTGCCTTGCCAAAGCTTCCTCAGCTCGACGCTTAGCCTCTTCGGCCCGGCGAATATCTATCTCCTCCGCCAATTCGGCAACCTTTGCCGCAACACTGACTCTATCCTTCTCTACCAGAGCAAAGCCGCCGCCAATAGCGACCTTCCTCGTTCCCTCCGGTGTTTTTATCACCAGTTCACCGATATTCAGAGCCAGCACCAGCCTGGTGTGTCCGGGTAAAACACCTACCACACCCTCCTGCCCGGGCAAGCTGATATATGTAGCCTTACCGGAAAAGACAATGCGCTCCGGAATAACAACGCTGACATTGATCATGCCGGAAGATGTTGCCATAACTTACTCCTGAGCCATCCTGGCTTTATTCCTGGCTTCCTCTATATCTCCTACCATAAAGAAGGCCTGCTCCGATAAATCATCCGCCTCGCCGGCAAGCAGAGCTTTAAAACTGGCAATAGTGGTCTCCAAGGGAACATATCTTCCCGGAATACCGGTAAAGGTTTCGGCTACAAAGAAAGGTTGGGAAAGGAAACGTTGCACCTTCCTGGCTCGAGACACAATAAGCTTATCTTCTTCGGAAAGCTCCTCCATACCCAGGATGGCAATGATATCCTGCAATTCCCGGTAACGTTGAAGAACATTCTGTACACTGCGGGCGACGTCGTAATGCTCCTGGCCTATCACACTCGGTTGAAGCAGCCTGGAAAAGGATTCCAGCGGATCTATAGCAGGATAGATACCTATCTCCACCAGAGATCTGGAAAGGACGGTGGTGGCATCCAGATGGGCAAAGGTCGTTGCCGGAGCAGGGTCCGTTATATCATCGGCAGGTACATAAACAGCCTGGACTGAAGTAATAGATCCATCCCGTGTGGAGGCTATCCTCTCCTCAAGAGAGCCCAGTTCAGTAGCCAGAGTAGGTTGATAGCCCACAGCTGAAGGTATACGCCCCAGAAGCGCCGATACCTCCGATCCGGCTTGAATAAACCTGTAGATATTATCAATGAACAGCAAAACATCCTGATGCTCTCTATCCCTGAAATACTCAGCCTGCGTTAATCCGGCAAGCCCCACTCTGAAGCGGACTCCCGGCGGCTCATCCATCTGCCCGAATACTAAAGAGGTCTTCTCCAGAACGCCGGAAGCTTTCATATCCAGCCAGAGATCATTACCCTCCCTGGTGCGCTCTCCCACACCTGTAAAGACGGAGAGACCACCGTGTTCGGTAGCAACATTACGAATAAGTTCCATGATCAAAACCGTCTTGCCCACACCGGCGCCGCCGAAGAGCCCCACCTTGCCACCTTTAGGATAAGGCGCCAGAAGATCTATGACCTTGATACCGGTTTCGAACACCTGCTCTACCGGTTCTATATTCATCAAAGTAGGTGCAGCACGGTGTATAGGCCACTCTTCGGCAGCCTCTACGGGGCCATTCCCATCAATCGGTCGCCCCAAAACGTTAACTGTCCTCCCCAGAGTTCCCAAACCTACTCCTATCTTTATGGGGCCGCCGGTATCAACTACATCCATGCCCCGGGTCAGGCCCTCCGTCGGTCCCATAGCGATGGCTCTGACTCTATTGTTGCCTGTCTGCAGTATAACCTCTACAATTAACGGTGCCCTGTCTTCGGCTTCCGAAGGCTCAACTGACAGAGCATTGTATATGGCCGGAAGATTTCCTGCAGGAAACTCGACATCTATTACGGGTCCAGCCACCCTGACTATTTTTCCAACTTCCATCTTTTCACCTGCCTGCAGTCTCCGCGCCGCCGACTATATCTATGATCTCTCTGGTAATAGCAGCCTGACGTTCGCGGTTATACATTCTTCTTAGATTATCTATCATTTCCTGGGCATTATCGGTAGCAGAGCTCATGGTCATACGCCGGGCGCTATGCTCAGCGGCCACAGATATCATGATGGCGTTGTAAATGCGCGCCTCCACCACTGCCGGCAATATGCCGTCAATGAGATCTATGGTATCAGGCTCTGTTAACGGCTCCGGACCAACCGGCTCAGGGAGGCAAACCGGCAAAATATCCTCCATTACAGGATCATGACTAAGAGCCGAATAATAATGCGTGTAAACCAGACAAATCCTTTTTATCGAGGTATCTTGGATAAACCTTTCAATAAGGGATTCGGATAACCGTTTAATCGCTAAAAGCGTCAGCTTGTTGGCCTCATAAAAATCTCCGGGGCCGGGGGTAATTCCGGCACGACCCAATTTATCACGCCCTCTGAGCCCGATTACTATAAAACGCTGTGACCCTTCAGCCGCCTCAAGCCCCTTCTTGACTACGGCATCATTGTAAGCGCCGCAAAGTCCCCTGTCTCCACTTATAAGAAAAACCAGAGTATCGCCCTCATTCCTGGGTGCGGCCAGAGTAAACCCTTGCTTGCACCCCGCTGCTCTAGCGGCCGCCAGCATTTCAACAAGGCTATCATAATAGTTGATCGCCTGGCGCATATGCGGTTCCGCCCGGCGTAGCTTGGAGGCTGCTATAAGCTGCATGGCCCTAGTTATCTGCTGCGTGCTTTGAGCTACTTTCAAACGCCTTTTAATTATACGTATGCCTCCCACACCAGCCATTATTTAGTAGTTTCACCTCCGGTAAATCTGTCCTTGAAGGTCTTTACGGCTCTTTGTAGCGCCGTTTCCGTCTCCGGATCGATCACCTTCTTCTCATTGATACTCTGTGATATATATGGAAACTCCGCCGCAGCAAAATGGAGAAAACCGTTGACAAAGTCCGCAACCTGCCTCAGCTCTAAATCATCCAGATAACCGTTTACAGCCATAAATATAGAAATAACCTCCTCAGCCAGATCCATGGGTTGATATTGAGGCTGCTTCAGCACCTCTACGATATGCTCCCCGCGGCTCAGCTGAGCACGTGTAACCTTATCTAATTCGGCGGCAAACTGAGCAAATGCCGCCAATTCCCTGTACTGGGCCAGATCCAACCGCAAACGGTGCGCCACCTGTTTCATGGCCCTGGTTTGAGCAGACCCGCCGACACGTGATACGGAGAGGCCTACATTAATAGCCGGGCGTATGCCGGAATAGAAAAGATCGGCCTCAAGAAATATTTGACCATCGGTAATGGAGATCACATTCGTAGGTATATAAGCCGATACATCTCCTCCCAGCGTCTCGACAATGGGTAATGCCGTCATCGATCCACCACCTAATTCCGGCCTGAGATTAGCAGCTCTCTCCAACAATCTGGAATGCAAATAGAAAATATCTCCCGGATAGGCCTCGCGTCCCGGTGGGCGACGAAGCAAGAGAGACATTTCACGATATGCTTTGGCATGTTTGGAGAGATCGTCATAAATTATCAGTGCATCGCCGCCGTTGTACATTACTTCTTCGGCCATGGCACAACCTGAGTAAGGGGCCAGGTACTGCAGCGGAGCGGCCTCGCTGGCTGAAGCGGATACCACTATAGTATAATCCATAGCACCTTCACGTCGCAATACCTCTACCACCTGAGCTACTGTCGTCTCTTTTTGGCCCACAGCCACATATATACAGGTAACACCACGGCCTTGCTGGCTGAGAACGGTATCTATGGCCAAAGCCGTTTTTCCGGTTTGCCTGTCGCCAATTATTAGTTCACGCTGCCCGCGTCCGATGGGAACAAGCGCATCAACAGACTTGATACCCGTATGCAAAGGGGCCTTGACCGGAGTTCTATCCACTACGCCCGGAGCCGGGGCTTCCACCGGACGATAGCGCTCTATGCGCATGTGCCCCAGGCCGTCTACAGGATATCCCAAAGCGTTGACAACGCGTCCCACAAGAGAATCGCCCACCGGCACCTCGACCACACGCCCGGTACGATGAACAACATCCCCCTCCTTGATCCTGGAAGTAGAGGCAAACAGAACGCTGCCCACCATCTCCTCTTCAAGGTTCAAGGCCATGCCGTAAATACCGTCAGGGAAGGAGAGCAATTCTCCGGACATAACATTGTCCAAGCCATACAACGTGGCTATACCATCTCCAGCTTGAATAACGGTACCTATCTCTGTTTCCTCTATTTCGACCGCATAACGCTCTATCTGTCGTTTTATGACAGAGCTTATTTCTTCCGCTGAAAGCGGCATACCACTCACACTCCCTGCCAGATGCTCTGTCGCATTTTATTTAGATTACCCTTGATGCTGGCATCAATTATTCTGTCTCCTGCACGAGCTATAAAACCTCCCAGAAGAGAAGGATCAACTGAAACTTCCAGTATCACTTCCGCTCCGGTCACTCCGGATAGATACTCGGTCAGTTCATTATAATCCTCCAACTCCGCTGCCACAGCAACCCGACAAACGATCCTGTTGCAGGAAGCCAGAACCATTTTGTCATACTCATTCTTTATTTTGGAAAGCAAAGAGACCCGTCCCTTATCTATCAGTAAGTAGAGTAGGCGTAGGATCGTCATCGGAACATGCCCCTCGCTGATATCCTCAACCAGTCTCTTCTTCTCCGCATCCGAGATAGATGGAGTATTGAAAAACTCCACCAGTTCCGGATATTGCTTCAAGATATCGGCCGCCCTGGCCAAGCCGTCACCATAAGCATCTAATCTGTCACGGCTCTGCCCCAGCTCAAAAACAGCTCTGGCATAGCTTTTATCGGTCGCCATTTTTAACCCTCTTTATCATTTCCTCCGTCAGATGCCTTCTGCTCTCTTCATCCAGCATATCGGAGAGGACCCTGGCAGCAATATCGACGGACATCTCAGAGGCTTTCTCTCTTAATTGCTCCTCGACAACACGCCGCTGTTCTTCCAATTCACCCCTGGTTAATTCCATCAACTTGGCACGTTCCTGCTCGGTTTTAAGCCTGATCTCATTGCGTATAGTCTCTCCCGTCTGGTTGGCCCGACTTATTATGCGCTGAGCCTCTTCTGAGGCAGATGCTATCTTCGCTTCATAATCATGACGCAATCTCTCAGCCTTCGTTTTCTCTTTGGATGCATGCGATAAAAGGCCATGGATTTCAGCATTTCTTCTGGCTAATATCTCACTGAGAGGCTTGAACAATATCAAGCGCAATATAATCAGAAGAAATAGAAAATTGCCCATCTGCACCAGCAATAATTTCCAGTCGATCTCAAACAAGACTATTCAACCTCTCAACCAAAAATTCTGGCGTACATAGGATTGGCAAACAAAAGCAGCAGAGAAATCAATAGCACATAAAGAACCAGTGCCTCGATAAGAACGATACCCAGAATCATACTGGTTCGGATATCACTGGCTGCTTCAGGATTTCTAGCCATCCCCTCAAGCCCCCTGGCTATAACTTTTCCCTGTGCAATAGCAGCTCCAATAGCTGCCAGGCAGAGCGAAAATGAAGCCGTCAACATGGTAATTACACCGAAAAGAATCTTTCCTTCCATCTTACCTACCTCCTGCTTCGAATGCAGAATTCCGAATTTTACACCTCTGCATTCAAATTATTCCTTTCTTTAGTTGTTTATTCATTGCTCTGAGATATCTCATTCGCTTCGCTAAACCCCGCCAAATCAGCCATATAAATCGCTGCCAGTATCGCAAACACCAGCGCCTGAATAAAAGCTATAAGCATTCCGATAAGCATCATAAAAGGCGGTAAAAGCAGCGGCAATATTAGCTTGGCTATCAACGGCAAAATGGTCAGGATAATAGCCAGCGAAAGATCATCCCCCACTACATTGGCGAAGAGCCTTACAGCCAGTGAAAAAGGCCTGGCTAACTCACCGATAAAGTGTGTGAAAAACATCAGCGGCGCCAGAAAGATCGAATCCCCGGTATAGTGCCGTATATATCCCTTGAGCCCACGGTTCTTTATACCGTAATAATGACTGGCTATGAACACTACCAACGCTAAAGCCACAGTGGTGTTGAGTGAAGCAGTCGGAGCGCTCAAACCCGGTACTATGCCCATAATATTGCATATCAATATCAGCAGAAAGAGCGTTCCCAAAAAGGGAATAAAGCCGGCACCCGCCGGGCCCATAATAGTTTCAACCATATGCGTGAAGAATTCCATAATGAATTCAAAAGCATTTTGAAGTGGTCCCGGCACCACAGATAACCTTCTTCTAACCGCCAGGCTGAGAACAATGAGAACGAGCATGGCCAGCCAGGTCATGGTAATAATTGCCGGAATACCGGGAATATTGATTAAAACAGGGGTTTCAAAGGCGCCGTGCATCTCTTTCCGCCCCTTTCCACCGTGATTTTCTATAGTTGATAATTACATATACGATATCCACCAGGATAATACCGGCCAGCATTATCACCAGATTGAGATGCAGCCATAATACCAAGACCGCCAGCCCGACGGTATAGAGTAAAAAACGCCCGAAATATAATACTATCGCTTTAACGCAATTGAAATGTTCCTTGCGTTCAATCCCTGATGTTATGATATGCAACAACCATAACCCGAACATACCTATACAAAGACCCATTATCAGACTTATAAAGAGCACCGACAAAGAGATCACTTTCTTCTCCCCAAAGAAGCAGCAATTTCAAAAAGATTGATTATGCCTGCAATCATTCCCACGATCGTAAATAATACCGTCAACCAAGGTTCCGTGCCCAGACGCCGATCCAACACATAACCTATACCAAAGCCGATAACCGTTGCTAGAACCATGGCAATGCCTACGCTGGCAGCATCTATAACCCCCTTATAATCAACACCGCGATTTCGGCGCATGCAGCATCAGCTCCTGCTATAATCTGGCATATTTCAAGAACTTTTTCAAGCTTTCTTCCATATTTCCACCCTGCACTCGCATGCGTCTGGCAATTCTCGCTAACTGCTCTTCTCCTATATACTCAAACCAACTTTCAAAATGGCCCTGTTTGAGATGATAAATACCATCCTCCGGATTATTCTCAGCAATGGCAAGCAACTCCTCAGGATTACCGGCCTGCTGGCCGGAGCGAAATACAAACGCCTGCCCATTGAAGACATTATTCTGCTCTACCTGGGTCAAACAGTTTTCGCACTCAAAGCAAACCGGAGCCCCCTTCAGGTTGATACTCTTGCAGTCGGGACAGATAACTGTTCCCAAATCCAGAATAGCCCTGATCTTGTCACTCATCTCTTCCGCAGATTGAAAACGATGGCTGATATCGTATTCGATAGCTTTCATAACCAGTGCGTTGGTCATGGGCGATATCGACGGATTCAGCTTACGCACCGGCTCAACCTGGACAGCCTTGCCCCGACGATCCGGTTTCTTCTTGGACAGCATATAGTACATTGTAGCGCCCAGGGAATAGACATCGCTTCTGGCCTCAGCATAACCCATATACTGTTCAGGAGCGGCATATCCGGGAGTGCCGCCTCTGGGAGCTCCTTTCTTGCTCTGCTTTATCATCCCGGCCAAACCGAAATCCACTAGGACTATCCGTTTATCCAGCGTTAACATCACATTTGCGGGTTTTAGATCTCTGAAGATTATCGGCTCCGGAAGTGAATGCAAGTAAGATAATATATCGCTGATCAGAGCGCCCCATTCCAGAACCTCTCTCTCAGACAGATATTTACCTTTGTAACGAGAGACTAATTGTGACAGGTTTATGCCCTCAACATAATCCATTACCAGATAATAGATACCGTTATCCGCAAAGTAATTATATAGATGTGGTATGCTCTCATGAGTTATCTGCGAGAGCAATCGTGCCTCTCTCTCAAAAAAGAGCCTTGCCTTTTCCCGATCTGAAGGTTCTGTAAAGTTACTGATCATCTCCTTAACAGCATGGATTGAAGAGGTCTTCAAATCTTCTGCTTTATATACTATACCGTAAGCACCCTTCTGAACGACAGAGATTATCCGATATCTGTTACGGAGAACGGTGCCCGGCTTGAGAAACTCAACAGCCTTATCTCCACTAAAAGCCATATGATCCTCTCCTCAGCTACATATATATAGTAAATATGATGGCATATTTGCAATCCGGACCATCTATCAATTTAGTTAACGTAAAGCCCCTCCTTCAGTATGTAATCCGCTACAATATCCGGTACCAGATAGTTAATCGATCTTCCCGTGCGCAATCTCTCCCTAATGGTTGTAGATGAGATATTTATACCCGGAGTAGTAATCACTTCTATCATCGGCAGATATTCTCTGGATACCCGCCGTGCCAGTTCATCTATTGTATATCCGGGACGAGTGACGGCTATAAAACGGCAAAGGGACATTAGATCACTTGCCCGGTACCAACTTTCGACCTCCAATACAGCATCCATACCGGTAATAAAATATACCCGCTCCGGTTTATATAACCGTCGGAAATGGTCCACCGTATCGTAGGCGTATGAAGGACCCGGCCTGTCTAATTCTACCCTTGATACGCTAAAATAGGGATTACCGGCAACCGCCAGCGCTGTCAACAGATATCTATCCTCAGCGCCGGCTGCAGGCATACTCAACCTATGCGGTGGATTACCTGCCGGGACAAAGATTACTCTGTCAAGTTTACAATGCTCGCGTGCCGCCTCTGCAGCAGCCAGATGCCCGTTATGAATGGGGTCGAATATACCACCCATAATGCCTAAACCGGTCATAGACCCTATCCTCTTCAGGCATAATTAGCGCCCCAAGCTAGCCCGGGGCGCCTGTGAAAATCCTAATATAGTATATAATCGCCGGATAGGTATGTCAAGGAAAATACGGCACCATCAGGGGCAGAGAGCGTGGTATTATGGACACCTCTGCAGGAGTAGTACCGAAGATATCGCCATCCAATTGCATCATGATCTCAGGCTCTGATTCTATGACCACATGGCGAGCACGGAAGTACTGCACATCCGGATGATGAAGATGGCGCTCTCTGAATATATCCACCATCTGATGTAGAAAACCGATGCGATCGGTCATGGGACGCTCGAAGATGCATATATCCAGAAGACCGTCATCCATGCAGGCATGGGGAGTGACCTTTAACGGATAAGCATACATGGATGAATTGCCGATAATAGCCGCAAAGGCTTTAGTTTGAAAAGTTCTGCCGTCCATCTCTATGCTTATGTCCGTAGCCTGGTAATAGGTCAGTGCCTCCAGACTCTTCAGCACGTAAGCAGAAGGCCCGATGATATCTTTCACCGGCGGACGGACATTGGAGACCACCTCAGCGTCGAAGCCAAAGCCGGCCATCAATGTGAAATAGCGCCCTGCTGCCATACCCAAATCTATTCTACGGAGAGTACCATCTACCAATACTCGGGCCGCACGAGGTAGATCAAGCGGAATAGCCAGCTCCCGGGCTAGAACGTTAACTGAACCCAACGGAAGAATGCCTAAAGGCGTATCTAAACCCGCCAGGCCATTGACAACCTCATTTACCGTGCCATCGCCGCCTACGGCCACTACCAGATCATAGCCGTCACCGGCCGCCTCGCGAGCCAGTCT
>Ga0172382_10003222_pt1 | contig 26122 bp, 23 predicted proteins | sample Leawel138RmetaG_FD_122245 | JGI IMG/M metagenome (GOLD analysis project Ga0172382, IMG submission 122245) | Leachate microbial communities from a municipal landfill in Southern Ontario, Canada - Leachate well 138R metaG | ecosystem: Engineered > Solid waste > Landfill > Unclassified | place...
CTTAAAATCTCCTTTTAAAAATGAACAATTGTTACTTTTGGTCGCTCCTAAAGTTTCGACCAAGTATTTAAAAAGAGCGGAATCTTATGAAGAAATCGCTCGCTATATCAAAACTTTTGTTTCGCACAAAGTCGGAAACTATATGATTTATGCTCCGAGTTATGAATACCAAGAGAAAATTTATCCATTTTTGAGTGAAGATAAAAATTACCAACTCATTCTCCAAAGAAAAGAGATGGATGACGAAGAGAAAGAAAATTTCATCAAGCAGTTCGTCCCCAATCCAAAAAAGACGACGATTGGTTTTGCGATTATCGGGGGTTCGTTTGCAGAAGGAATCGATCTCGTCGAAGATCGTTTAATCGGAGCGGTGATCATCGGTGTTGGCCTCCCAAAAATAAATTTCGAAAGCGATCAAATTGCAAAGCACTTCAATGAACGAGGCCTACCTGGAAAAGATTACGCTTATACTTATCCAGGAATGAATAAAGTGATGCAAGCTGTCGGAAGAGTGATCAGAGGTGAGAAAGACCGTGGAGCAGTGCTTTTGGTCGATGAAAGATATATGCAGAGCCAATATCAAGACTTGTTTAAGAAAGAATGGAGTGATTACCGCGTCGTTTTTAACGACGATGAATTAGAAGATGAACTGCAAACATTTTTCATCAATGATGATAAAACTAATGCTAACAAAGGTCAGTTGTAATAATATATTAGAGTTATGAGCTCCCCACAAAACAAAATTCGAAATTTTTCTATCATCGCGCATATCGATCACGGTAAGTCCACTTTAGCGGATCGAATTTTATCTTTGACTGGCGCAATCGAACAAAGAGAAATGAAAGAGCAACTCCTCGACTCGATGGAATTAGAAAGAGAGCGAGGGATTACGATCAAATTAAACGCTGTCACTTTGAAGTATAAGGCCAAAGATGGCGACGAATATATTTTCAATCTCATCGACACTCCAGGGCATGTTGATTTTGCCTATGAGGTATCTCGCTCACTTGCAGCATGTGAAGGAGCGATTCTCGTCGTTGACGCAACGCAAGGAGTTGAAGCGCAGACATTGGCAAATGTCTATCTCGCCGTTGACAATAATTTAGAAATAGTCCCTGTCATCAACAAAGTTGATTTGCCTAGTGCGATGCCCGAACTCGTCAAAGAAGAAATCGAACAGAGAATCGGCATTTCATCTGCTCAAGCCGTAGAGATAAGCGCTAAAACCGGAGCAAACATCGAACAGGTTTTAGAAAATATCGTCAAATATATTCCGGCTCCATCTGGAGATGAAAACGGTCCTTTAAAAGCTTTAATCTTCGATAGTTATTATGATTCTTATCGAGGAGTTATCATTTTGATTCGGGTTTTTGATGGGAGTGTCAAAGTCGGCGATCACATCAAATTGATGGCGTCAAAAAAAGATTATTACGTGACCGAAGTTGGAATGCGCTCGCCACGAGAAATCAAACTTGACGAGCTTTCCGCTGGTGAAGTCGGATATTTATGCGCCCAAATCAAAGACATCAAAGATGTGCGGCCAGGAGAAACAGTCACTTCTTTTGATCATCCAACTCCGCATGCTCTTCCTGGTTATCGCAAAATGAATCCTATGGTTTACTGTGGACTTTATCCAGTCGATAACGATGATTATAGCGATTTAAAAGAAGCTTTGGATAAACTTTGTTTAAACGATTCTTCTTTACAATATACACTCGAATCTTCACAAGCTCTTGGCTTTGGATTCAGATGTGGTTTTTTAGGTCTTCTCCATATGGATATCATTCAAGAAAGATTAGAACGAGAATATGGACTAAACTTAATTTTAACCGCGCCGAGCGTCATTTATCACGTCTACACAAGCGATGGAAAAATGTTAGAACTCGAAAATCCGAGTGATCTTCCAGATCTTTCGAGCGTTTTAAGAATTGAAGAACCTTACGTTAAAGCAGCGATTATGTCTCCAAAAGAATATGTCGGTCCGATTATGGAATTATGTCAATCGAGGAGGGGGATTTATCAAGACCTCGAATACTTTGACGAGACAAGAACTATTATCACTTATGAAATTCCTCTTTCTGAAATCATCTTTAATTTCTTCGATAAATTAAAATCTTATACGAAGGGTTATGCATCTTTGGATTACGAATTGAGCAAATACAAACCGGGAAATTTGGTGAAATTAGACATTCTTTTAAATGCTCAACCAATCGATGCTCTGTCTTCAATCATCCATCGTAATGATGGATATAATCGAGGTCTAGCGATTATCCAAAGATTAAAAAGAATCATCCCTAAACAACAATTTGAAATTCCAGTTCAAGCTGCAATTGGGGGAAAGGTCATTGCGCGAGTCGACATTAAAGCAGTCCGAAAAGACGTCCTTGCTAAATGCTATGGAGGAGATATCTCAAGAAAGAAAAAACTCCTTGAAAAGCAAAAGGAAGGTAAGAAGAGAATGAAGAAAATCGGATCAGTCGAAGTTCCGCAAGAAGGATTCATGGCCATTCTCGGTCTAGATGACAATTAGTAGTTTTTTAGTATTTTTATTGCGCTAATTTAGAAACTTTTATAAAATAAAGCGAGGTAATAATATGGCAAACAATGATTTAGCAATTCGCTTTACCGAAGATAAATATGCGACCAAGAACGAAGTCGCTAAGGAACTCAAAACTCCTTTGGTCGATTCTTTTTGGAAAGTCATCACGGATTATCGCGCTTTTTTCACTCGGCCTTTGACTTTAAAATCTCTCGATGGAACCTCGTTTTTTTATTGCGGTTCACAGACGATAGGCGGAACGATCAATCAACTTGAGGCTAAATTAGTCAAACTATTTTCTAAATATACGAATCTCAATTTTAAAAATGGAGACATTCGCTTATTCAACTTAAAATGCGATATAGAATCTTTAAATGCCATCGCTCGTAAGCACGGTCTAGAAGTCGATGATAATTATTTGAGAAGTTTACTCGATGATAAAGTGACTTCGATCGCTAGTAGTCATGCTGTATTAGCAAACTATGCTAAAGCACTTAAGGAAGCTCACCGAATTTTTTCTACTCCGATCACTGAAGATTTTCTTGCTAACATCTATTTGAAATTGACCGGAAGCAAGGAACTGATTTCTTTTTACCGGACTAAAAACGATAGCAATCCGGAAAACAAAATCGTCATCGACCGGCTTTACACTTCTGCGCCTTTTGAAACGATTGAGCCGATGATGAATAACCTATTCAATTTCTTAGCGATGTCTAACCAGAGCATGATCGTCAAAGCTTTTGCAGCTTACTATTTTATTAACTTTGTGAAACCATTTGAAAACAATAACGATGAACTCGCTTTAATTTTATTAAAGACGATTCTCGCCCATAGTGAAATCGATGAACTCGCTTTATATATTCCTTTAGAAAAATTGTTGAGTGATAAGCAAGAGATCATCGCTAAAATTTTTATCGAGGTTCAAAAGACAAATGATATCACCTACTTTTTAGATTATGGTTTCAAAGTTTTAGATGAAGCATTAGATCATTGCTTAGAAGAAATTAATAATTTAGATGCTCTAGCTTTGAAAGAAGATTATTTTCATGAAGCAAAAGTCGAAGCTGGAAACCTCTCTCTTTTTGACGAAGAAGATGTTATTTTAGATGAACCTGCCGAAGAGAAAATCGAGGAACCAGAAGTTAAAAAACTCGAACCAATTAAAGAAACTGTAAAAATTGAAACCGCTAAAGAAGGAGTGGGTGAACTCGCTTTATCGATCAATCTTCCTTACCTAGATGAAAAAGACGCGACAAGACTCGAAGAGCACTTGCTCGAACTCGATCCGGAATTAAAACGAGGACAAGCATATTTTTATGCTCGACATTGTACGATTGGAAAGCGTTATACTATAAGTCAATTCAAAAAAGCGCTCGGCTGTGCTTATGAGACAGCGAGAACTTCAATGGATTCTTTAGCAAGACTTGGTTATTATCGTCAAGAGATGATAAAAAACAAAAAAGTCTACACTCCGATTTCGAAAAAATAAAAAGGAAAAAATAAATTATGTTTAACATTCTAGCCGCTCTTGATCAATCCGTGATTATCTTACTCATCATTTTGGGAGTTTCTGCTGTCATCGCCATCGTCTCGTATATTCTTTATCGCGTTCTTCATCTAAAAATCAAAGATTCTGAGATCAAAGATGAAAAAGATATCGCCAAAGAAGAGCTCGATCGAATTTTAGAACCGATCGAAGATGAAGAACTTTCAAAAAAAGTCGCTGAATATGACGATGAAGAAGAAAATAAAGAAAAATAATTCTCGACCATCTGCCTTATATATCCATATTCCGTTTTGCAATCATCTCTGTAATTACTGTGATTTTTGTAAAGTGGAATATTTTCGTCATTGGGCGAAAGATTATCTCAAAGAATTATTTAAAGAACTCGATTCTCATAACATAAAATCGTTAAAAACGATTTACATCGGTGGAGGAACGCCAACTGCTCTAGATGATGATTTATTCGAGGAACTCTTAAAACGCGTCTTTAGCTACCTAAATGGGGTAAAAGAATACACAATCGAAGCTAATGTTGAAAGTTTGACGGAGAGAAAACTCCAATTGATGAAAAAATACGGGGTGAATCGTCTCTCGCTTGGTGTCGAGTCGACGGATGAGACGGTTTTAAAAGCGATCAATCGAAAGCACACGTATGCAGATATTAAAAAGATAATCCCGCTAGCGCGCTCATATGGATTTGACAACATCAATGTCGATTTGATTATGGGTTTACCAAACACAACCCTCGAAGATCTAAAAAAGGACATCGAGCGAATTCTTCTCCTTGAGGTCGAACACATTTCTACTTATTCATTGATCATTGAAAAGAATACAATTTTTTATCACCAAAACATCAAAAGGAAAACCGATGAAGAAGAACGAGCAGAATACGATTTAGTACACAAAATGTTGACCGAACACGGTTTTTTACACTATGAAATTTCAAACTTTGCAAAACCCGGCAAGAAAAGTGCTCACAATCTCACATATTGGAAAAACGAACAATATTATGGAGTCGGTTTAGGAGCGGCGGGATATCTAAATGGAAGGCGCTATCAAAATACTCGCGGAATCACTTCATATTTAAGAGGAAAAAGAATTCTTGAAAGCGAAGAGATTACACCTTTTGAAGATGAAGAATATTTTATCATCTTAAATTTACGGACAAGCGATGGAATTGACGATGAACTATTTTTTCAAAAATTCGGACATTCTTTCATCGAAACCTATCGTGCTAAAATTGCAGAATTTGTCGATAATGAAAGTTTAATTTTAAAAGACAAAACTATTTATCTGAGTTACAAAGGGATGATGATTTTGGATTTTATTCTTTTAAAAATCTTAAATTGACAATTATAACGACAAAAAAAACATAGACCGGGTCTAAATAATAATATTTTTGCGCAAAATTAGCACTTAAGAGTTGACAGTGCTATTTTTTCCGTTATAAAATGTTATCACTCAACGGAAAGGAGTGCCAAAGAAGAGTTTATGATTCTCAATCGTCGTGATCGAATTTTAAAACATATCGTCGAGCATTTTATCAAAACTGCACAACCTGTTGGTTCGCAGACTTTAATCGATGAATATCATCTACCTTATAGTGGTGCAACTCTTCGTAACGAGATGCTCAATCTTGAACAAGCGGGTTTTTTAGAAAAAGCCCACATCTCAAGTGGAAGAATTCCTTCTAGCGATGGTTACCGCTTTTATTGTGAACATCTGCGCGATAGAGAAGTCGGAGAAGACTTCAAACTCAATTTGCAGAGAGTTCTCGATGAACAAGCGAAGTCGATTGAAGATGTGATCAAAGAAAGCTCTCAAATTCTTTCGCATATGACTTCTTTGGTTTCGGTCGTTTTAGGACCTAGAACTAAAGAAGAACGTCTTGCGAGCATTCAACTTGTCCCGTTGAGCGAAAAAACCGCGACAGTGGTCTTTGTCACCAATCGAGGTTATGTCGAAAATAAAACGTTTGTCATTTCAGAGCAGATGTCGATGAATGAAGTCGCAAAATATTTAAAAATATTCAGCGACCGACTCGTCGGAACCCCAATTCATGATCTGATTGAGAAAATGGAAGCCATTAAACCGATTATCAATGGTTTTGCCCTTGATCACGAGGTCATTTACAAGGCTCTTTTTGAAGTATTTGTTCGTTTTGCTAATGAAAGACTTTCATTATACGGACAAAGAGAATTATTCAATCAACCTGAATTTTCTAAAGATGCCGAGCAAATCAAAAAGTTCATCAATCTTCTTGAATCACCTCAAAATCTTCTCGCTTTAGAAAAAAATGCTGATCGAGACTATAAAGAAGGCAATATTTCGATTCATATCGGAAGTGTAAACGAAGATGATCCGGACGTTTCGATTGTCTCTGCGAAAATCAACTTCGGCAATGAACCCGGAACGATTTCGATTTTAGGCCCGACCCGAATGGATTATGACAAGGTAGTCAGTTCTCTTGAATACTTTGCAAAAGAATTAGACAAATATTTTGGAAATGAGGAGGAAACACGTGAGCGAAGAAAAAAATAGAAAAGAAAACGGATGTCCGAATTGCGAACACGAGCAAATTAAAGAAGAATTGGATGTCAAAAAAAGGATCAAGGAAAAATTAGAGAGGAAAGATGAAGAAATCGAAAGCTTAAAAAAAGAAGTTGATCGTTATAAAAATGAATACTATCGAGCATTTGCGGATACCCAAAATCTTCGCAAAAACCTGGAAAGAGATCATCGCGACGCACTTAAATATCGCTCAGAAGGATTTTTGGAAAAGCTTCTTCCGGTCATCGATTCATTCAATATCGCCTTAAAAACAAAACCCGAAGATCCGGTTCTTAAAAACTATCTCAAAGGATTTGAATTCATCTATAGCAATATCTTAGAAGCTCTTCAATCCGAAGGAGTAGTGGAAATCGATCCAAAAATTGGAGACAAACTCAATACGAACACCATGCACGCAGTCGACGTGGAAGAAAAAGAAGGACCGCCTGATCTAGTCACGAAAGTTTATTCACTAGGAATGAAACTTCACGACAAAGTCATTAGACCAGCGATGGTCGTCGTTTCAAAACCACCGACTATAAAAGAAACAAACGAAGGTAATAATGCATCAGAAAAACTCGATGCTTAATAAAAAAAGGAGAAAAATATTATGGCAAAAGAAATTATTCTAGGTATCGACTTAGGTACCACAAACTCTGTAGTCAGTTATATGCAAGCTGACGGAAAAGTAAAAGTCATTCCAAATCCAGAAGGAACGAATACGACTCCTTCTGTGGTCGCCTTTAAAAAAGGCGGTGAAGAAATTCTTGGTAACGCAGCCAAAAGACAAGCTGTCACTAATCCAGACACCGTTTCTTCAATCAAAAGAAAAATCGGAACAACGGAAAAAATTCGTATCGGGATCCTCAAAAAGGATTTCACTCCACAAGAGATATCCGCTAAAGTCCTCGCATACATGAAAAAGTATGCTGATGACAATATCGGGCAACCGATCAAAAAAGCGGTCGTCACTGTTCCAGCTTATTTTAACGATGCGCAACGACAGGCGACAAAAGACGCAGGGGTGATCGCGGGTTTAGATGTTGTGAGAATCATCAACGAACCGACCGCCGCAGCTTTAGCCTATGGCTTAGAAAATAGCAAACCGGAAAAAATTCTCGTTTTCGACCTCGGAGGAGGAACATTTGACGTTTCGATTCTCGATATTGGAGATGGAACTTTCGAAGTCGTTTCAACTTCTGGCGATAATCACCTAGGCGGAGACGATTGGGATACAGTCGTCGCTGATTGGATAAAAGCCCAAATCAAAATTGAAACCGGAATTGATTTGACTGACAAAATGGCGATTCAAAGATTTAGAGAAGCTGCTGAAAAAGCGAAGATCGAACTTTCGTCTTCTCTTGAAACGGTGATTTCTCTTCCGTTCATCGGAATGAGTGCTAATGGTCCGATCAACTTTGAAACCAAACTCACTAGAGCTAAATTCCAAGATTTGACTAAACACTTACTGAAAAGATGTGAACAACCACTTAAAACTGCTTTAGCAGATGCGAAAATTTCTGCAAAAGACTTAGACCAAGTCCTTTTAATCGGTGGTTCGATTAGAATGCCAGCCGTTCAAGAATTGATCAAGGAAATGACTGGAAAAACACCAAACCTTTCAGTTAACCCAGATGAAGCTGTTTCTATTGGAGCTGCGATTCAGGGCGCGATCGTTTCAGGCGATGTCAAAGACGTTGTCTTACTTGACGTCACACCTTTGACACTCGGAATTGAAACACTCGGAGGAATTCTCACTCCACTCATCGATCGAAACACAACGATCCCAGTGACTAAAAGTCAAATCTTCTCTACAGCAGCGGATAATCAACCGGCAGTCGACATTTCCGTCTATCAAGGCGAAAGAAAAATGGCTCGTGATAATAAATTACTCGGCCATTTCCAATTGACCGGAATCAATCCGGCTCGCCGTGGACAACCGCGTATTGAAGTCACTTTCAGTATCGACGTTAACGGTATTGTCAAAGTCAGCGCAAAAGACTTGGACACTCAAAAAGAGCAAAACATCACTATTTCTGGTAGCGGTGGTTTGAGCAAAACCGATATCGATCGAATGATTCGCGAAGCCGAAGAAAATAAAGAAGCAGACGAAAAACGACGTGAAGAAGCAGAAGTTCGAAACAAAGCTGAAAATTACATCAATGAAATCGATGCGGCGATGTTAGAAAAAGGCGAAGGACTCGATCCGATTCAAAAAGATCAAACGCAAAAACTTCGAGATGAACTCAAGACTGCTTTAGATAACAACGATATTGAAACATTGAAAAATCGTTTACATGAACTCGAACAGGCTGCATCCTATATGCAAGGCGCTCAAGCTCATGCTCATGGCGAAAATTCAGGGAGCGACGAAACTCCTGGAACTAATCCAGATGATGTTGTCGATGCTGATTTCACTAAGAAAAACAACGATGCGGGTGGAAACACTGACGCCTAAAAACAAAACCAACATTTAGTCTTAAGGGGCAAAAGCCCCTTTTGACCTAAGAAAGGAACATCTATGGCAGAGAAAAGAGATCTTTACGAAGTACTCGGGATTAAAAAGACCGCGACGAAAGATGAAATAAAATCGGCATATCGTAAATTAGCAAAAAAATACCATCCTGATAACAAGGAAACTGGTAATGAAGCAAAATTTAAAGAAGTGCAAGAGGCTTACGATATTCTTTTTGATGATAATAAAAAAGCAACCTATGATCAATTCGGCCACGCGGCTTTTGATCAAGCTGGAAGAAATCCGGGGGCAAATCCATTCTCAGGCGGGTTCAGTGGTAATCCGTTCGGCGATGAAGGTATCGATCTAGGCGATATTTTCTCTTCTTTTTTCGGAGGTGGAAGCCAACGCTCGACTCGACAGAGCGGACCTAGACGCGGAAGTGATGTGATCATGCGGGTCAAAGTCGACTTTATGGATTCAATCACTGGGCGCGATATCACAGTTCCTTATACGTATGACGCGACTTGTCCGACATGTGGCGGAACTGGTGCTAAAAGCGCTAGTCATGTTCACACTTGCTCTAATTGTGGTGGTAAAGGATACGTCAAAGCCCAAAAAAGAACGCTTTTTGGAGCGGTCGAAACTCAAGAAACTTGTCCGGTTTGTAACGGAACTGGAAAAACGATCAGTGAAAAATGTCCGACTTGTAATGGAAATACTTATGTGCGGACTAAGATCGATTTAAAAGTCCATGTTCCAGCTGGAATTTCTAGCGGACAGCAAATCCGAGTTTCTGGAAAAGGCGGACGAGGCCATAACGGTGGGCCAAGCGGAGACTTATTTATCGAGGTAATCGTAAAACCTGATTCGAAATTTCAAAGAAATGGAAACGACATTTCCATGGAACTTCCACTCGACTTTGTCGATGCGATTTTAGGAATCAAAATCGAAGTCCCGACGGTCTATGGTAATGTAATCGTCAACATTCCAAGTGGAACTCAACCAGAGACGACAATTAGAATGAAGGGTTGTGGAGTCAAAGATTTAAAAACTCAAAAACCTGGTGATCAGTATATTAAAATTAAAGTTCAGGTTCCAAAGCATCTTACCAAGAAACAAAGAGAAACTTTGGAAAGTTATAAAGCTGAAACTTTGAACAAAACCAGTGAATCAAAATTCGATAAACTGAAGAAAAAATTTAAATAAGAATATTAGTCTTTCATAGAAGCCTCCCTAAATGTAGAGGGGGCTTTTTATGTATTCAATTTTACAAAACGAAACTTCGGATTGCGGTTTATCTTCAGTGCGCACTTTACTTGCTAACGCCCAGAGATCACCTTCATTTTTATATCTTGAAAAGAAAAAAGAAAAAGGTCCATATTCGTATTTGGAATTGATCGAAATCGCTGAGGATAACGGAGTGACACTCAAAGGGTTTCGCTTTTCAAATTTAGAAGAGTTCAAAAAAAGTAAAAAGAAAAACCAGGCGATTGTCACTTTAAAAATCAAGGAACAAAGTCATGCGCTCGTCATCGATAAAATCCGAAAAAATAAAATTTTTTGTTTTGATCCCGGTGTAGGGGAAGTCGTTTATACAAAAGATGATTTTCTTTTAAAATGGGATAAAACTGCTTTGATCATCATGAATGTTAAAAAGAATGTCAAACCGTTAAAAAGCTTTTCGATTGTTAAGAAAAAGGAACTCGTTTTGGCAAGTTTTTTAGAAGTTTTTTCTTCACTTTTTTTAGTGGTAGGAACATTTTTCTTAAGTGAAGACGAATGGTATGTTTTTCCAATCGCGGCCTTTGCTTTAGCGTTCGTTTTCGATCTTTTATTCCGGTCATTTGCTTTTAAAGTGCTCACCAATATCGATCGAAGAATGAATAAAAACACTGAGATTTGCAGTGAAAGATTCCAAAACTACATGGAAAAGCTCGAAAATTACAAGAAATCTCTTGTCGAAATGTTATTGTCTTCATCTTCATCTTTCATCTTGACGATATTTGTTATCGCGCTTTTTATTTTTACCGATTTAAATAATATTTACTTGCTTTTTTTAGCGATCGGAATCAGCCTTTTAAATGTTTTATTTTTTAATCGGAAAGAGGAAAGATATGAAAAGAAAATCGAAAAAGAAGAACAAGCGATAAACGAACTGAAAATCGTTGAAGAAAAAAAGATTCAATATGATCGCGTGCACTCATTAGCCTATCGATTTGGTTATTTAAAATATTCTCAAAAAATCTTTTCATCTTTCGTGATTTTACTGACGGTCGTCATTTCTCTTTTATTAAAAAATAGCCTTTCTTTCCCGGCGATTGTGTTTTACTTTTTCTTTCTTGAAGCATTTCAAAAAAGTTTGGAAAGTTTATTGTCGCTCCCTAAATCGATCACAGACTATCGAAACAAAAAGGGTAAATTATTTGATGAAATAAAGATAAAATCACAAAATAATTAACACTTAATATGTGGTATGCTATTATATAGCCCCGATTTATGGAATTAGATTTCACTTCATTAAAAAAGGAATACGATCTATACGAGAATGAATATCTCGCTATTTTTAAGGAAACATTGAAAATCTTAAAAATAAAATGTTCTCCAATCGTCAGTGTGGCTTTGATTGGAGACAAAGAAATTCGCGAAATCAACAAGACATATCGGAAAGTCGATCGTCCAACTGATGTCATCTCATTTGCATTTTTAGATGACGAGGAAAACCTCCAAAAGATTTTATTCAAAAAGCAAAAAGTAGTTCTTGGAGATATTTACATTTCTTACGATCGAGCTAAAGAACAAGCCGAGACTTATGGAAATAGTGAAAGAAGAGAATTTCTGTTTCTCTTTGTCCACGGCCTTCTTCATCTTCTCGGTTATAATCACATGGAAGAAGAAGATGAAAATAAAATGTTTGCTATTCAAGAAACGATATTAAAATCACATGAGGTAAAGACTATGAAAAAAGAGAAATTGATCGAACAAGCTTTAAAAGCAAGAGAACTATCACGCTCCCCGTATTCTAAATTCGCCGTTGGAGCGGCTTTACTATGCAAAGATGGTGAAGTATTTTTAGGAGCGAACATCGAAAACGCTTCTTATTCGCTCTGCATGTGTGCTGAACGCAATGCGATTTATAATGCGATGATGCACGGCAAGAAAAAAGAAGATTTTGAATCGATGGCCTTAATCGCAGATACCGAAGGACCTTGTTCTCCGTGCGGAGCTTGTCGCCAAGTGATTTCTGAACTTCTTCCTTCTAGCACTCCGATTCATATGGCTAATCTCAAAGGTGAAGTCAAAACGACTAATCCAGAAGAACTCCTTCCTTTTGCATTTGATTCAGACGATTTGGAGAAAAGATGAAATCCGGATTCGTCGCAATCATCGGTCGAACCAATGTCGGTAAATCGACCATCTTAAATGCTATTTTAAAAACTAAGTTATCAATTGTCACAGACAAATCACAGACGACAAGAAATAATATTCGCGGAATCTATAACGCTGATGGTGTCCAAATCGTTTTCGTCGACACTCCTGGAATTCATAAACCCTTTAAAAAACTTGGAACACAGATGAATTCTATGGCGTATTCGGCAAGTCATGATGTCGAAGCGGTGGTTTTAGTAGTTGACGCATCTGTGCCTTATGGAAAAGGAGATGATTTTCTTCAAGAGCGCCTTTCGATTAAATGCCCACTTTTCATTGTTTTTAATAAAATCGACCAAACCGATATCTTAAAAATGGAAAAATTAAAAGATCAATACCGACAATTGTTTCCAGAAGCCCAATTTGTAGAAACTGTCGCCACTGAAAAAGTGAATATCGATCTTCTATTAAAAAGAATCATCGCAATCTTACCCGAAGGACCGCAATATTATCCAGCTGATGTCATCACTGATCGAGATTTGAACTTCCGGATTTCAGAAATCATCAGAGAAAAGATTTTAAAAATCTTAAAAGAGGAAGTCCCACATTGTATCGCGGTTCAAGTCGCTTCTTATGAAGATAAGGGCAAAGATATTATCATTAGGGCAAACATTCTCGTTGAAAAAGACTCACAAAAAGCAATCGTCATTGGACGTGGAGGAACGATGATTAAAAAAATCGGCACACATTCACGTCGAGAAATCGAACAAGTGATTAAAAAGCATGTTTATTTAGAGTTATTTGTCAAAGTCAAAGAATCTTGGCGAGATGATGAAAGACTTCTCAGTGAGTTAGGATACATTTATAAAAAATAAAGATGAAATGCATTATTCTTTCCGTTGTTCAATATAAGGAAAAAGACGCGATTGTCCAAGCGATTAGCGAAAATAAAAGTTTTTCTTTTTTAGCTCGTGGAATTTTAGATCCGAAAAGCAAAAATGCGATGATTAACAACCCCTTAACGGTAGTCGAACTCGAATTGTCAGAGCGAGAAGATTTTAAGTATTCGATTTTAAAAAGCGCTAGCATCTTACTTTCACCTTTGCAATTGATGGATAAATTAGAAAAACTAGCTGCGATTCAGCTCATTGATGAATTGATTTTAAAATGTTTGGATGAAGAAGAAAAAGCCCAAATTTTTACAGCGGTTTTAAAGGTGCTTCACGATTTAAAAGAGGGTGTTAACTATTTAGATGTAATTCTCTTTTTTACCGCTTTAGTTTTGAAATTGTCTGGCTATGGATTCGAAGTCGATCATTGCCTTTTCTGTAAGAGTAAAAAAGATATCGTCGGATTTTCATTTGATGATGGCGGATTCGTTTGTCAAAACTGCGATGAAGGTCGTTTCACCAATGAGTTTTCAAAAGAAGAACTACTCTTTCTACGTTTGCTTTTTAAAGCTCGTCAAAGTGAAGATCTTACACATCACAATCTCATAGAGATTTCAAAAATAAAAATGCTGAGAAGATTAGTGCAATTCATCAAGGACAATCTCGGCGTTTCATTAAAAAGTGCACAATTAATTTTAGAATAGTCTCTACACTGATAATAGGTTGACAGACGCGCGTGCGGAACGTAATCTTTGTGGGCGCACACCGAGTGGAGGCACATATTATGATGGACAAAAAATACACGTTCGAGAAGATCACAAAACATTTGATTACTTCTGGTTTTTACTATCCAGGATCAGAGATTTATGGCGGGCTCGCCAATAGCTGGGACTATGGATTTTTAGGTGCAGAAATCAAACAGAACATTCAAAGAATGTGGTGGAAGAAATTTGTCCAGGAATCTCCGACTAATGTCGGAATTGATTCTGCGATTTTAATGAATCCAAAAGTTTGGCAAGCCACTGGACACGTCTCAACTTTTAATGACCCATTGATCGATTGTAAAAACTGCAAGGCGCGACATCGTGCTGATCAACTGATTGAAAACGCTAACAAAGGCGTTGACCCAAGTGGGATGTCTTTTGAAGAGATGGATAAATTCATCGAAGAGCACAATATAAAATGTCCGGTTTGTGGAAAAAGTGAATTCACAAAAATTCGTCAATTCAATATGATGTTTAAAACGCACATCGGAGTCACCGAAGAAAGTTCTTCAATTATCTATTTAAGACCAGAGACCGCGCAAGGAGTCTTCGTGAACTTTAAAAATATTTTACGAACGACAAGAAGAAAGCTTCCGCTTGGAATTTGCAATGTCGGAAAAGCTTTTAGAAACGAAATAACTCCTGGTCAACTAACTTTTAGAACACGTGAATTCGAACAGATGGAAATGGAATTTTTCTGTAAGCCCGGAACCGATTTAGAGTGGTTCCAATATTGGAAAAAATATTGTCTTAATTTTCTTCACAATATCGGAATTGCTCCGGAAAATCTCAGATTCCGAGATCACACACCTGAAGAATTGTCTTTTTATAGCAAAGCGACTACCGATATCGAATACGCTTTCCCTTTTGGATGGGGTGAAGTTTGGGGAATTGCCGATCGAACCGATTATGATTTAAAATGTCATACGCAATTCAGCGGCGAAGTCCTCGATTATCTTGACCCTGAAACAAACGAAAAATATGTCCCTTTTTGCGTCGAACCATCCGTCGGTCTTGACCGTCTCGTTTTGATGACATTATGCGATGCTTATCAAGAAGAAGAATTGCCAGATGGCGAAACACGAATTGTGATGAAACTTTTACCAGCGGTTGCTCCCTATAAAATTGCGATTTTACCACTTGCAAAAAAATTGGAAGAAAAAGCGCATGAAGTGGAAACGATTCTGCGAAAATATTTTACGGTTTCATACGATGGAACCGGCAGCATTGGAAAAAGATATCGCCGTGCTGATGCAATCGGCACTCCATTTTGTGTCACGATTGATTTTGAATCTTTAGAAGATAATTGCGTCACGGTTCGAGAACGTGATTCAATGCGTCAAATCAGACTTAAAATCAAAGAATTAGCTAATTATTTCACTGTGAAATTATTCTTTTAGGAAAGGAGAAACATGGAGTTTGATAACACCTTAATTACTGATGTATTAAAAAATGCAAACGTCGTCGATGTCATTTCTAGTTACATCGAAGTCAAACAAAAAGGTCGAAACCATGTTGCCCTTTGTCCTTTTCATGATGATAAAAATCCATCATTACAAATCAGCGCAGAAAAGCAAATTTTCAAATGCTTTGTTTGTGGAACTGGTGGAAACGCAATCCGATTCGTCGAACTCTACGAACATATTCCATTTATGGAAGCGATGCGCAAGGTCGCAGAAATCAGTGGATATCATGACGATCGATTGCTTAAAAAAATTACTATCACTCCTGTTGATGAAGAACTTCTGCCACTTAAAAAATGTTTGAGTGATCTGACGACTTATTACCAATACGCCTTAGCCACCGATGAAGGAAAAATCGGCTTGGACTATTTAAATGATCGCCATCTAAACGCAGAGATAAGAAAAAAATACTTACTTGGTTATGCTTTTAAAGATGGAAAAGAATCGGTTAAATATTTGCAATCAAAAGGCCATTCGCTTCGAACAATTGAATTGATCGGTATCGTCGGAGGAAGTGGAACTAATTTCGTCGATAAAAACGCTGGAAGAGTTGTCTTTCCAATTGCCGACGGAGAAGGACAAGTAATCGGATTTAGTACTCGCCGTTTACTCGATGATGGTTCACCTAAATATGTCAATTCACCGGAAACTAAATTATTTCATAAATCTGATATTTTATATAACTTTCATAACGCCAAGCAATTCGCCAGAAGAGAAGGCTATGTCTACATTTTAGAAGGCTTTATGGATGTTTTTGCCCTCGATCGGATTGGAATTCAATCTTCAGTCGCATTGATGGGCACAGCTTTTACTGAAGAGCACATCAAAAAATTAAGAAGTCTCAACGTCGAATTAAGAATTTGCCTCGATGGAGATAGACCTGGACAAACAGCGGCGATGAAGATGATTGAAATTCTCAAAGACAGTGGGCTCAAATACGTCTTAGTAGATAGTCGAGGAAACACCAAAGACCCAGATGATATCGTCAACGAAGAAGATGGCGAAGAAAAACTAAAAAAATATGTCTTTAATCTCGTTTCGCCTCTTGATTTTGCCTTCAATTATTATCAATCGACTTCACCTTTAACCGGAGTTGAAGAAAGAAAGAATCTCGTCATCTCATTTTTACCGATTCTCGCTTCGATCAATTCAACTCTTGAACTCGATGATTATTTACGAAAATTATCTAACATTACAAAATTTGACATCGAATCAATCAAAGACTTACTTCGAAAGACAAGAAATAGAAGACAAGAACAAGTCGAAGATGCTTTTCGTAAATTCCATCCAGAACGGAAAGCGATTAAGAGATTTGAATTAGCAGAACGGGAAATTTTATTTCAAATGATCAATAATCGCGAAGCGGTTGAATTTTACGAATCGAAAATCGAAGCATTTTACGATGTGATCTACCGTCGACTTGCTGATTATATTGTCGAATACGTAAAAATAAACAAAACAATCGATGTCAACGGACTCATTTCTTCTATCGAGCTCAACGAAGATGAAAAGTCGAAAGAATTGATTGCAGAATTAACTGAAATCGCGTTTGAAAATTTTCATCCAAATGACTGCACAGATGAATATTTAGAAAGTGTTCTAGCGACAATTTTAGAAGAAAAACAAAAAATGATCGAAGAATCGACATTAGAAAAAATGTTACAAGGAAAAAGCGAATTGGAAAAAGCGCGAATTATCGCGGAGTGGAATCGACAAAAAATGAAAAAAAATAAAGGAGAGAAATGATGGTAAAAGAAAAGAAGGTGACCGAAGTCAAACCGAACGAAAGTGAAAAAGACATCGAAAAAGAATTAAAAATTATCGATGACATCGAAAAAGAATTGCTCAAAAAAGCCAAGGCAGGCGGGAACAAAATTGACCAAAGTAAAATATATGATGCACTAGGTAAATATAGAAACAGAGATGATGTCATTGAGGAGTTGATGGAGCTTTTTGAAAAAAAGAAAATCCAAGTGACTGGACTTGAAGGCGATGATGAATCTGAGGAAGAAGAGGAAGAGGAAGAGGAACTCGAAGACATCGATCTTTCTGATGAATCTAAACTCTCCGAACCCGATGAAGATTTTCTCGTTCCAGAGGACGGAACAGAAGATGACCCTGAAGTTAAAGAAATTGAAGAGATTGACCGTTTCGACAACGTTCTTGCTGGAGATGTCAAAGTCAACGATTCAGTGAAAATGTATTTAAAAGAAATCGGAAAGTACGAACTTCTAAGACCCGAAGAAGAACCAATTCTAGCAAAAGAGATTTTAAAAGGAAATGAATCCGCTAAACAGGAATTGATCAACGCAAACCTCCGTTTGGTCGTCAATATCGCCAAACATTATGTCGGACGGGGGATGTTATTCCTCGACTTGATTCAAGAAGGTAATCTCGGGTTGATGAAAGCGGTAGATAAATTCGATTACACAAAAGGATACAAATTTTCAACTTATGCAACTTGGTGGATAAGACAAGCGATCACTAGAGCTATCGCAGACCAAGCGCGAACGATTCGAATTCCGGTGCACATGGTCGAAACGATCAATAAAATGACAAGAGTTCAAAGACAACTTGTTCAAGACCTAGGACGCGAACCAACCGCTGAAGAAATAAGCGATGCTTTAGAAGGAAGTCTTTCTCCAAAAAGGATTCGAGAAATTCAAAGAATTGCGATGGAACCGGTTTCGCTAGAAACGCCAATCGGAGAAGAAGATGATTCTCATCTCGGTGATTTTATCGAAGATAAGGAATCAGAATCTCCTAGCGAATTCACCACTAAGCAACTTCTAAAAGAAGAGCTCTACTCGATTTTAAAAGATTTAACCGATCGAGAAGAAAGAGTGATTAGACTCCGTTATGGACTCGATGACAATCGTCCACGCACTTTAGAAGAAGTCGGAAAAGAATTCGGAGTCACTCGGGAAAGAATTCGCCAAATCGAAGCAAAAGCAATCCGAAAACTTCGACATCCAACGAGATCTAAAAGGTTAGGAGACTATCGGAGCAAATTATAAATATGGCTGAACTTTCAAAAAGATTGATGAGCATTTATCGCATGGTCCCTCAAAGTGTCGTCGCTGACATTGGAGCCGACCATGGAAAATTGATTATTGCCCTAGTAGAAAACGGCATCGCCTCACATGGCTATGCGGTCGAAAACAAAAAAGGGCCTTTTGAAAGACTGCAAAAAGCTGTTAAAAAAGCTGGCTTAGAAGATAAAATCGAAGTTATTTATAGCGATGGTCTTAAAGACCTTCCGAACTTTGTTTCAACGATTGTCATCGCCGGAATGGGCGGACATTTGATCGTCGAGATTTTAAAAAGAGATCGTTTGAAATTAGCAAATGTCCAAACCATCATCGTCGATGCGCATAATGCGTTAGATAAAGTTCGAGACGAAATCACTAAACTCGGCTATATCATCAGCGATGAAGAAATTGTCCTCGATGCAAATAAATATTACGAAATCATCAAATTCATTAAAGCTGATATCGCTTTTATGTCGGAATACGATAAAGAGTTTGGACCAATTTTACGAAAAGAAAAATCATGTCTTTTCAAAGAAAAATACCAAAAGCGAATGAAGACAATCAAAACTTTGATCAAAAAGGAAAATCTTGATTCCGTCCGTAGAACAGAGTTAGAAAAAGAGAAAGAGAGGTTAGAAAATATTTTATGAAAACCAAAGTACTCCTTGCCAGGTTGGCAAAACGTTTTCCAAAACGTATTGCAAAAAAATATCACGACTATGTCGGTCTTATGGTCGGCAAACTTCCTCTTGATGTGAATAAGATCTTACTCTGTTTAGATTTTGACGAAGAAGTTTTGCCATTTGTAATCGAAGAAAAGCCAGATTTGATTATCACTCATCATCCTTTTATCTACGGGACAAGAGCTAAAGTCTTAAAGCATGATGAAAAGAAAAAGGCTCTTTATGAAAAAATCGAAGCTTTAAAAATTCCAGTTTATTCAATCCATACAAACTTCGATGAAGGCAAAGGTGGAATGAATGATGCCCTAAGCGCCAAACTCGGCTTAAAAGACGTTTACGCGCCATCTGAAAGCCCGATGATGCGGTGCGGACGAGTAGAAAATCCACTTCCGATTAAAGAATTTGCACTAAAAGCAAAAAAAGCCTTCGAGGTCGAATACGGTTTGCTCATCGCTCATGGAGTGGAAATGATCTCTACTGTTGGAATTATCGGTGGTGGGGGTTCACGCGAATGGACTATCGCGCGTGATAACAAAATCGATATTTATCTTTCTGGTGATGCTCCTCATCACGTTAGAAGAGATATCGTCACTTCAAATTATAATTATTTAGACTTACCTCATGAAATTGAAAAAATCTTTCTCGTGACGATGAAGGATATTTTACTGAGTTATGATTCCTCATTAGAGATCGTTATCATCGATCACGAAAAAGTTCCGCTCGTCATTTAGAAAGATTATTTAAATACTTAGAAATCACATCGATTGTTTCTAATGGAGTTGAAGCTCCACTAGCAACGGCGATGTGTTTTTTGTTTTTTAACGGAAGAGCCTTCACATCTTCCAAAGTCAAAACGAGATGCGTTTCAAGAGTCGGATGGGCTTGGTTTGCAATCTCAATAAGTTTATTAGTATTACTGCTTTTTTTTGATCCGACTACTAATAAAGCGTCGACATCAGGAGCGATTCTTTCAATTGCTTGCTGCCGTAATCTAGAGGCAGAACATACCTCACCAAGAATCGTGGAATTAGGGAATTTAGCCTTGATTTTTTCGAAAGTTTCTTGCAGGTTTAGATAATTTAATGTTGTCTGGTTTATTACTAAAATACTTTGATTAGTAGATATTTGGTTATTATTTAGTAAATTATCATCATAGAGGATGATCTCTTTTGAAAGTGATAAGACTCCGATTGTTTCCGGATGTTCTTTTTGCCCGATATAAATGATTTTTTTCTTATTGGCGAGTTCTTTTAAAACTAGTTCAAGATTCATTTTCACCTTCGGACAAATCGCATCGTATACTATTAAACTTTTCTTTCTTGCGACATCGTCCATTTGCACATCGTGTCCATGAGCAGAAAAGACAACGACGGAATGATCTTCTACCTCTTGAAGCAGTTCAAGATATGATTTCCCTTTTTCATAGAGGGTTTTAATTCCGCTTTCCTCTAATTGCTTAATCACTTGTTCGTTATGAACGAGCATTCCAATAATGGTCACTTCCTTAGTTGGATGTTCGAGTTTTGCCCTTTTAGCAATTTTTAAAGCTTCAGTAACTCCGAAGCAATATCCGATTGGTTTGATAATAGTGATTTTCATTTCCCCATCATTCTATCATATTTTACATAGTAAAGAAGAGCGATATTATGTATAATAACTTTCAGGTTTAAGATTATGAAATTTACTGCATTTGCTTTAAAAAAGAGCGTGACGAACGCTTTAAATAAACTCGGATACGAAAATTGCACTCCCGTTCAAAGTGCCGTTATTCCTAGCGCATTACGAGGCGAGAGTTTAGTTGTTCAATCCGAAACCGGAAGTGGGAAAACACATTCTTTTATTGTCCCAATTTTAAATAATATCAATATTTCCAATCCTGAAGTACAAGCGGTCATCATTGCGCCTACTCGTGAACTTGCAAAGCAAACATATGATTTTGCTATTCAAATCGCAAATTTTATTCCGAATTTGAAAGTTAAGTTGTTGACGAGTGGAACCGATCGGATGAAACAAGAAAAAAGCGCGCGTAACTCTGCACACGTTTTCATTGGCACACCCGGAAGATTAGCAGATTTCCTTATCACTTCTTATCTAGCTCCTGTTGCAAAAAAGGCGACGATAGTCATCGATGAAGCCGATATGTTGATGGAAATGGGATATTTTAATGACGTGAATTCTTTAGTCTCGATTATCAAAGAACCGCAGGTGATGGTATTTTCGGCGACTTATCCGCAAAAGCTTCGTTCAAGCATTGAAAAATACACTGAACCAGAAAAAATTATTACCATCGATAAAAAGATAAGCACGGCAAAAACTGTGATTCATTATGCATTAGATTACAAACATAAAGATAAAAACGAAGTAATTAAAAACTTTGTCGAACTGAAAAACCCATTTTTACTTTTGATTTTTTGCTCTAAAAAAGAAAACGTAAACAACCTTTATCACTATCTTAATAAGCAACAGATCAAATGTGCGATAATCCACGGTGATTTAGAAGATAGACAAAGAAAATCGATGATGAAGAGAATTAAAAATGGAGAATTCAACATTGTTGTCTGCTCTGATATCGCCGCTAGGGGAATTGATATTCAAGATGTGAGTATGGTTTTAAATTACGATTTACCAAAAGAAAGTGAATATTACTTCCATCGAGCAGGAAGAACCGGAAGAATGAATAAAGATGGAGAATGCTATACTCTATACAATTCAGATACATTTGAAGAAATAAAAAAACTGCAAGCACTCGGGGTTAATTTTAAATGGTTGGTCTTAAAGGCCAATCAAATCGAAGAAAGTCTTGGACCGGATTATCGTCGACAACATCGAAAGAAAACACAAACGACTGAGTTAGCCAAAGAAATTAAAAAAGCGACTAGTAAACTTAAAACTACTAAAGTTAAACCGAATTACAAAAAGAAAATCAAACTTACTAAAGACAAAGTCGTTCGTGAGCATCGACGAAAAATCATCAAAAAAGATATTCGCCGACAACGCGTCGAAAGATATAAGGAGGCATCGAAAAATGAGAAATAAGAAATTGTTAATTGGAAGTCATTGTGGTTTATCTGCCCCTGAATTCTATTTAGGAACCGTCAAAGAAGCGCTCAGTTATGGATCGACTGTGTTTATGTTTTATACCGGCGCACCACAGAATTCTTTCCGCCGTCCTCTTGAAGAGATGAAAATTGAAGAAGGAAGAAAATTGATTCAAGAATCAGGAATCAAAGAAGACAAGTTGATCGTCCACGCTCCATATCTCATCAATTTAGCTAACGATTCAGATCCTTCCAAATGGGAAACTTCGATTAGATTTTTAAAAAGTGAATTGAAAAGAACTGCAGGCTTTGGTGCAAAAACTATTGTCCTTCATCCCGGCGCACATGTCGGATTAGGAGTTGAGCATGGACTTAAAACGATTGTCAAGGCTCTGGACATCGTCTTTAAAGATGACGCAAGTGATGTAAAAATCGCTCTAGAAACTATGGCGGGTAAAGGAAGCGAACTCGGAACGACTTTTGAACAGATCAAAGAAATTATCGATTCTTGCCAATACCCAGACCGACTCGGGTGTTGCATTGATACGTGCCATTTAAATGATGGGGGCTATGATGTCAAAGATGTCGAAGGCGTGCTCGATGAAATCGAAAGAACAATCGGAATTGAAAAACTTTTAGCCGTTCATATCAACGATAGTAAAAACGTTCGTGGCGCACATAAAGATCGTCACGATAACGTCGGTTATGGAACGATTGGATTTGAAACTTTGAACGCTTATGTCAATAATCCACGTCTCAAAGATGTTCCAAAAATTCTTGAAACTCCATATTTTAATGATAAGCCACCTTATAAAGAGGAAATTGAAATGTTTAAAAATGAAAAGTTTGTCCCAGATTGGCGAGACAAACTTTAGAATTTATCGATTTCGGCTTTCAAAGTTTCAAAAGCTTCGGCTTCTGGAACTTTTTTTATGATTTTCCCTTTTTTAAAAATCAAATACTCGTGTTTACCACCAGCGATTCCGATATCCGCGTTTTTCGCTTCACCTGGCCCATTTACAGCACATCCCATCACCGCGACATGAAGTGGCTTTTGAATTGTCTCTAAGTACTCAAGAACGCGACGAGCGAGCTCGGTGACATCGACTTCGGTTCTTCCACATGTCGGGCAAGAAACGAGAGTCGGATAATCATTATAAAGTCCAATATCGTGAAGGAGTCTTTTTGTTGCAATGATTTCTTCTTCTGGCTCACCAGAAATTGAAATTCGAATCGTATCTCCGATTCCTTCTAACAAAAGCGGGGCAAGTCCAGCCGCACTGCGAATCAAAGAGGTTTCTTTTGGGCCCGCTTCAGTAATTCCTAAATGAAGTGGATAAGAAGGGAATTGCGCACTTGCTAAACGATAAGCCGCAATCGTTTCTAAAACATTGGAACCTTTTAAAGAAAGGACGATATCATAAAAACCGAGATTTTCTAAAATCGCGACGTGTTTAGCAGCACTGGCGACCATTTCTTTAGCACTATATAAAGCAGAATAATCGTGAATCGTTTTATCTAAAGAACCAGAATTAACACCGATTCGAATCGGAATATGTTTTTCTTTTGCTCTATCGACAACCATCTTGATTTTTTCGTTTGATCCGATATTACCTGGATTGATCCGAACTTTATCGATTCCATTTTCCATCGCCAGTAAAGCTAGACGGAAATCAAAATGAATATCTGCGACTAAAGGAATATTCGTTCTTTTTTTTATTTCTTTAATCGCAAGAGCGTCTTTCTCATCGCTAATTGATAGACGCATGATTTCAGCACCTAAAAGTGCGCAACGATTTATTTGCGCGCACACTTCATCGACTTTTTCAGTCTTGATGTTGCACATCGATTGAATCACAACTTTGTTTTGGTGACCTAAAGCGACTGAGCCGACACTTATTCTTTTTGTTAATTCGCGTTTGTTCATCGCTTAACATTATAAACATTCAAACATTTTTTTACTATGAATTACGATTTATCTATGATAGTATTACACTTGCAATTTCAAGGAGAACTAAAATGGCAAGTAAAAATAAAACCCGTAGATCCGTTACTCTCAAATGCACTGTCTGTGGTGAAGAAAATTATATTACTTCGGTGAATAAGAAAAATAATCCTGACCGTCTTGAGAAAAACAAACTTTGCACACGTTGTAACAAAATGACCATTCACAAGGAAAAGAAATAGGAGAAATCCTATTTTTCTTTAAAGGAGAGAAAAGTGGTCAAAGTCATCACCTTCAATTACGGCGGCGAAGAACTATTGTCAAACACCTATCTTTTAATCGATAGCGATAAAAAGACAGTTGTCGTCGATCCAAGTAAAAATTACCTCGGAATCAGCGAATACATCGAAAAAAACGAATTGAAGCTCACTGGAGTATTTTTAACACATGGTCATTTCGATCATTTCCAAGGAGTTGATATTTTGACATCGAAATATAAAGTTCCGCTTTTTTGTCATTTTGAAGAAATTGAAAAATTGACTTCGCCAAAATTGAATTGTTCTACTTTACTGAATAGATCGGAGACCGTTTGCTCAATTCCAAAAGCACTAAGAGATGGGGAAATAATCAAAAACCTTTTAGATGAAAATATTAAAGTGATTCACACGCCGTTTCACACAAGTGGTTCGGTTTGCTATTACTTAAAACGTTCTAAAATTCTCATTTCTGGTGATACTTTATTCCGCTTTACGATCGGACGAAGTGATCTTCCGACCAGTTCACCTGAAACGACCTTTAGTTCACTAAAAAAATTAAAAGATCTCCCGGATGACGTCGTTGTTTACCCTGGACATGGACAAAAAACTCTAATCGGGTTTGAAAAAGCACATAATTCCGCAATGAAATAACTAGTTATCTTTTTACTCTGTCTTGATAATGTACATAATTATGCTATTATTTAGTAGGGTAAAAGAAAATGATTAAAATTAAACCGATTACCGAATTACGAGATACGAATAAAATTTCTGAAGAGGCACATCGATCTGATGGACCGATTTTCATTACTAAAAATGGATATAATGATTTGGTCATCATGAGTGATGAGTTCTATCACCAACAATTTAAACAATACACAAAAGAAGCGATAAAGAAATATAAGGCTGAAAATATTTCCTTACCGCAATCAGAATGTTTTGGCTTTGTAAAAGTCGCTTGCGTCACTCCGGAAGTCCATCTATGCGACCCTAAAGAAAATGAAAAAGAAATTGAAAAGCTCTTGCTTTCACCCGAGCTGAAGAATGCGAAGGTAATTGTTTTTCCTGAACTTTCTATAAGTGGATATTCCTGTCGAGATTTGTTTCTTCAAAATGGTTTACAAGAAGAAATCGATAAAAACATCACAAAATTAGTTACTTTTACAAAAAATATCGACTCTTTGATTTTTGTCGGTGCTCCTTTGCTTCATAAGAATTCTTTATATAATTGTGCAATTGCAATTTTTAAAGGACGAATTCTCGGCGTTGTCCCAAAAACTCATATTCCAAATTACAACGAGTTTTACGAAGCTCGGCAATTTAAAAGAGCACCAAATGAAAACGAAGAAATTTCCATTAATGGAAAATATTACCCATTTGGAGCAAAACTTCTCTTTAGAAATGCGGCATATCAAAAAATGATCGTCGGAGTCGAAATATGTGAAGATCTGTGGGTTGCTAATCCACCGTCGACCGACGCAGCGCTCTCTGGAGCCACGATAATTGTCAATCTTTCTGCTTCTAATGAATTAGTCGGAAAAAGTGAATATCGAAGAAAACTCGTCGAAATGACTTCGGCTCGTTTGATCAGCGCTTATTTATATGCCTGCTCAGGAAATGGCGAGTCAACTACCGA
>Ga0172382_10003223_pt1 | contig 26122 bp, 26 predicted proteins | sample Leawel138RmetaG_FD_122245 | JGI IMG/M metagenome (GOLD analysis project Ga0172382, IMG submission 122245) | Leachate microbial communities from a municipal landfill in Southern Ontario, Canada - Leachate well 138R metaG | ecosystem: Engineered > Solid waste > Landfill > Unclassified | place...
TACTGACAATTAAATATAAAAATGGAGAGGTGGCTGAGCGGCTGAAAGCGGCAGGTTGCTAACCTGTTATAGGGGTTTATTCCCCTATCCGGGGTTCGAATCCCCGCCTCTCCGCGTACAAAATAAAAATACCCATTTTGGGTATTTTTATTTTGTATGGATAGAAGGGATTCGAACAGGTCAGAAGTGAGACAAACCCGAGCCGCTATGCTGAGCGGCGAGGGTGTGGGCGAGCGTCGCTAAGCATCCGGGGGATGCTTAGCGCTGACCCGGGACAAGTGAGCGACGCGGAAGCGGAGCGAGGGCGGAAATCCCCGCCTGCCGCCTGCCTGCCGCCTGCCTGCCGGTAGGCAGGGTAGGCAGGCCCGCTATAGAGACTACTTGATTAATCTGCTATTTACTGCTATAATCTGATATAAGGTGTATATCACTAATTATAAGCAATTTTATGAACGATAATACTCTAAAATTTGATAATCGTATCAAGAACCCAGAACCGCACATCGTGGCTATTTTGGCTGAAATTGACGGTATTAGAGGCGAATTTAAGTCTACTTTACGGATGACGCCTCAAGCGATAACTAATCTTAAAAAATCGACTCTGATCACTTCAGCTGGCGCCTCGACTCGTATTGAAGGGTCCAAGCTAAGCGATAAGGAAGTCCAGAGGATTATGCATGGTTTAGCAGTTTCTAAGTTTGCTGATCGAGATTCGCAGGAAGTGCAAGGGTATCTTGAAACTTTACAGAACGTCTTTGATAGTTATCAAACCTTACCACTTCGAGAAAGTATCATTCAATCATTACACAAGGAACTTCTTAAATATTCTACCAAAGATGAACAGCAACGGGGTCAATATAAGAAAAAAGAAAATGCCGTCGGCGTAATGGGCCCGAACGGGCAGGTAGCTAAAATAATATTTGAGACGTCCCCATCCTATCTGGCGCCGATAGAAATGCGGGCGCTCGTAGAGTGGACGGCGGAAGCGTTTGAGAAGAGTCGTTTTCATCCTTTGCTCATTATCGCCAACTTTGTTATTGAATTTTTGAAGATTCATCCGTTTGAAGATGGTAATGGACGTCTTTCTCGTGTACTTACTAATCTTCTTTTGCTCCGTCATGGCTATCAGTTTATTCAGTATGTTTCACACGAGCAATTAGTCGAGAAACGAAAAGATGAATATTATATTGCTTTGCGTAAATCGCAAGAAACTTTTAAGACCAAGCACGATACAATATTTCCCTGGTTAAATTTTTTTCTGGCTGTTATAAAAGAGCAGGCAACTATGGCCTTGGTTTATCTTGAAGAAGAAAAAGTTGAAGACACTCTGTCACCTAAGCAATATGAGGTTTGGCATTATATCTCTGGAGTGGAAGAAGCCAGTCCAAGCGATATTATGAAAGCGACTGGCGTGCTAATGCCAACTGTGCGTCAAGCGTTAGCTCGCTTAATACAACTAAAAAAAATAAAACCAATCGGCCGAAGACGGGGGACTAGATATGTGAAGATATAGCTTATACAACAAAATTATGTCCCACCCTCTCCGCTAACAAAAATAATCCAGCAAATGCTGGATTATTTTTGTTAATGTAAAGAAGGCGGGGATGAATAAGTAGGGCAGGCGGGTTAGGCGGGGGCCGACGATGCGACAAGTAAATAACTTTTTTCAGATTGACCTTTCCGGCCCGCAGTGCTAAAGTAATAGGAAATTTTGTTTCTTTAAAAATTCTATAGATTTAACGAAAATAATAGTGAATTAGTATAAACTTAAAGCAAGGAGGAACAAGCTATGCAAGGCGTAGAAAAGGCGCACTGTAACGCCGTAATTACAGCAATAACGAAAGCGGCTTACGCTTTCTGGGGGTCAACTGTTGAAGAAGCTCTTCGTCCTATTTTGAAATATGGGAAGAGCGATACATTAGGCATGGACGCCATGCCGGAAATCATGATCATTAGCGCGCTCCAGGAATATGACGCGCGTTCAATCGTAATTACTGAGGAAGTCGGCAGCCAAGGAAAATTAGATTTGGCTTATTCCGATAATCCACATCATTTTCGAACCGTTTTCATCAGTGATCCGACTGACCGCTCGTCGCAGATAAAAAAATCTTTAGAAGCAGTTGAAGATAAAGAGCAGACCGTTAGCGTTGCGATGGCGAGTGATGAATTCCGGAATAACTGGGAAAGAAATTTTGGGCGGCCGGTGTCGATTACTGGCGGAGCTTCAGCAATTACTTGCGTCCGTCGCGGCATTCCGATATTTTCGGTAATTGTTAGTTATATCACCCGTCGTTTGTTTTTAGCTTGTAGCGCCGGTTGCTATTATTATGATTTGTCGCCTGGCGAGCCGGAGATAAATTTAGAATCGGTATTGTTAACAGGAAAGAAAATTTTCTTTAATGATGCTAATTCGCCGGAAGACATGCTTCGTTTCGTAACTTTTATGGGTAAGCAGGGGTATAAGGAAAATTTTTTAGATAGCCGCTTTATGGTGGAGACGGAAATCAAAAAGAATCTTTATTATGATTTACCCGGGGGGCCGTCGCGGGTATTGTATTTATCCGATCTTCAATCAGCGAAAAATCGAATCGGTTTTATTCTTGCTAACGGCGAGAAGATTACCGAATGGATCCATTGGTTGCCTTATCTTCGTTTTGCGCGGAAAGCGAATGATCAGGGCGCGCCAGCTTTAAGATTATTCGAGGTTTATCAGGATCGTCCTTGGACCAGGGAAGGAATCTTAATGTCCACGCCGCCGGCTTATAGTATTTTTCAAGCGATTGGTTCAGATGGCCGGAAAGTTATTGATATTAACCGCTTCGCTTCATTTAACAATCCGAGCCAGATTCGCTCGACTTTAATACTCGCCCCGGCTAGTAATCATTGGGCGACCAGAGTTGTAAATCAATACGGCTATCGGCCGATTGAGTTTTATTCCGAGTGAGGCGGGAGGGAAGAGTATAAATTATCTAAATTCATTAATTAGCGGGGCCGCTAAAAATGGCGATTAATGAATTTAAGAAAAAGTCCGTAAAAATAAACGCGGACTTTTTTATTAATCAGAAATAGTCATTAAACTTTAAACAATTAAACAATCTATTCTCCATAAAAAGAAATTTATAAAAACCATAAATTTCTCTTTATTTGGTGAGCGCTCGGTCTTTGTATTTGTTAGTTTAATAATGGGCTAATATTTAATATTTTTTATTTTTGCGAATTTTACTTTAAATTTATCAAAATTTTATAGGAATTTAAGGTAGTTTTTGCTATAATTAAAAGTGTCCGACCAGGCTTTTTAATATGATGTATTGGGAGATTGATTTTTTTAATGATTATTTAAATTTTAAGCAGGATATAAAATTTAAGTGTTAAGGTTATGAATAATAAAAAAACAGAAAAGATGGTAGCAATTTTTGATAACGAGCCGGTTCGTCGGGTTTGGTTGGGCAAAGAAGAAAAGTGGATGTTTAGCGTAGTGGATGTGATTAGAGTTTTAACGGGGAGTAAAAATCCTCAAGTTTATTGGCGTGTTTTTAAAAAACGTTTAATAGACGAAGGCGCAAAGGAAACCGTTACAAAATGTAACGGTTTGAAAATGTTTGCTTTAGACGGGAAACTACGTATTACCGCCGCCGCCGATGTTGAAACTCTTTTTCGTCTTATTCAATCTATCCCTTCCCCAAAAGCCGAGCCGTTTAAACTCTGGTTGGCGAAAGTCGGTTACGAAAGAATCCAGGAAATATCCGATCCGGAAAAGGCCTTAAATCGATCCAGGGATTATTGGCAAAAGATGGGGCGGAGTCGACAATGGATTCAACAAAGAATGATGGGCCAGGAAATTAGGAATAAATTAACTGATTATTGGAAAAATAATGAAGTAAAGGGGAAGGAAGAATATGCTGTTTTAACCAACATTATTCATCATGAATGGAGCGATTTAACAGTTAAAGAGCATAAAAATTATAAAGGGTTAAAAACGGAAAATTTGCGCGATCATATGACTGACGCGGAATTAATTTTTACGGCTTTAGCTGAATTATCCACGAGACAGATCGCTGAAGTAATGCGAACTAAGGGCTTGGTAGAGAATAAAGTCCCGGCTCAAAAAGGCGGCGGAGTAGCTAAAAACGCCAGGGTAGAGTTAGAAGAAAAAACTGGAAAGAAAATCATTAGCAAAAATAATTTTAAAGGGTTGGGCGGTGAGAAAAACTTAAAACTTGGTCAAAAAAATTAAATTTTTACATCATGAAATTTAAGAAAGAAATTATTACGGGTTCCGGCAAGACCGCTTATTTATTAGCTTGCTCGAAAGAAGAAATCAAGCTACTTTTTGGTATTGCCAAAACGGCACGGCGCTATTTTCCGAGTAATTTTGAGTTGAGTCAGGAAAGGCATCGGCTTAATAATATTTTAAGAGAATTAGAAAAAGTTTATGAATAGTTATAAAAAAGTTGCTGTTTATTTTATTTTATCATTTTTCTTCTTCGGTTTTTTAAGTTTATCCTTATTTTTCTTTCTTCCGGCCCGCGCCACGAACGAGTCAACCCCTTTTATTCCTTTAGCGCAAGCGGCGGATGAAATCGTTTTAACCCCTGCTTCAACGCCTGCCTCGGCGCCGGCTAAGCGGCTGATTAAACACCCCGCACCTTTTACTTCACAGGCGCCTTTATTTGAATGGAGCGACCCGCGGCAAGAAGACGGTTGTGAAGAAGCAGTGTCATTAATGGCCATGACTTGGGTTAAGGGCGAGGGTCCGGCGGAAGCAAAAATCTGGCGGGAGCGGATATTAACGCTAACTGATTGGGAGCAAGAAAAATATGGTGAGAATCGCGATGTTTCTTTATTCCATGTTTTAGTTTGGGTCTTCGGCGATTATTTTGAACATGGCAACGTCGCTATAAAATCAGTTAAGAGCGCGGATGAAATTTTAGCTGAATTAGAAAAAGGGCATTTAGTATTATTGCCGATGAACGGCCAGGCCTTAGAGAATCCTTATTTCACGCCGCCCGGACCGGAACGGCATATGATTTTAGTTAAGGGCTATGATCCGGCGAGCGATGAATTTATTACCAACGATCCGGGCACGCGGCGGGGTGAAGATTATCGTTATCCGGCGGCGATTATTTTTACTGCTATCCGCCCTTATATTACTGGCTATCATGCGCCTTTTCCGGGCGGAGAAAAAGAAATGATTGTGATTGGAAAGTAGGGGATTACCTTCTTTCGTTGACTTTTTATGATTTTTATGATATAATATAGCTGTTCTTTTAAATTTTTTATACTAACCTTAAAAACATTTATCATGGGAAAGAAAAATTCAGATTCAAGACAGGCCAGCGCCAATCGCTCGGCCGGAGATAGTGAAGAAATTTTCAGTGGAAAAATTCGAACGGATAAGGTAATGTGTTGCCCGATATTTCGGAAGTTATTCCCGCCGCATGCGGAGATATCTTTCAAAGGTTCGGATATCTTCTGCCAAGGTGAAAACGGGGATAAAATCGCTTTCGTAGCCGTATCATCGCCTAACGGACGCGGGAAAATTTCTATTCCGTTAAAAGTGATTGAATTATCTTCCGAAACCAGGAGAATATTGCAGAATAAATATAACATTCCGCGGTATTGTTTGGAAAAATTCCAGGTAGCTCAGTCGCGCGATGGCCAGGATCCGGAATTTGAAATTTATGATGGATTGGAGAAATTCAGTTTAGAGGAGTTAAGTAGAGGAAGTTTTCAGTATCAGCATGAGTTAAGAAATTAATTTTTAGGAAGCTTGTTATTTCGGCCCGCTATCTATTCTGGCCGGAAGTTTAAGGTTAATAAATTTTTCATCTCAAAAGGGCCGCTTATCAGCAGCCCTTTTTTTAAGAAAAATCCCTTAATTTTTTTGAGCCATCTATATTTTCTTATTTTTAATTTTATCCAAGGCCTCGGCAATAAAATCATCCTTGGAAATTTCCCGCGCTTCCTGCGCGCCGCGATCGCGGACGCTAAGTGTCGGCGCGGCCGCTTCTTTATCGCCAATAACGAGCATGTAAGGGATTTTTTCCGCTACCGCTTTTCGGATCTTGTTGCCGACGGTCTCGTTGGCGTCATCGATTTCCACGCGCAGACCGGCGCTTCTAAATTCTTCCGCTAATTTTGTGCAAGTCGGCAGATGAGTTTCAGCAACCGAAACGATTTTAATCTGCACCGGCGCGAGCCAGAGCGGGAAAGCGCCGGCATAATGTTCGATTAAAAGCCCGATGAAGCGCTCAAAAGAGCCGAAGAGAGCGCGATGGAGCATATAAGGGCGCTCTTTTTCTCCTTGTTTGTTCGTAAAATTCATATCAAAACGTTCCGGTAAATTAAAATCAAACTGGAGGGTAGAGCACTGCCATTCGCGGCCGAGAGCATCCTTAATTTTAAAATCCAGTTTTGGGCCGTAGAAGACGGCACCACCAACATCCTTGCGATAACCAAGCTTTTTGTCTTTGGCAACTTTTTCAAGGATTTTTTCGGTAAATTCCCAGCCGGCGTCATCGCCGGCATATTTATTATTTTGCGGATCGCGGACGGAAAGATAAACATTTATATCCTCGATTTTAAAACCAAAGGATTGATAAATAAATAGAATGAAATCTACCACTCGGCCTAATTCATCTTCAACCTGGTCAGCGCGGCAGATAATATGAGCATCATCTTGAGTAAAACCTCGGACACGCGTCAATCCGGATAATTCGCCTTTTTTTTCAAAGCGGTAAACCGTTCCGCATTCCGCCCAGCGTAGAGGTAGTTCGCGGTAAGAATGGGGGTTGTTTTTGTAGATGCAGACATGGAAGGGACAATTCATTGGTTTGAGAAGGTAGGTTTCGGATTCTTTAACTACTTCTTGATTTTGGCTGGCTGACAGACTTTGGCCAGCTTCAAGTGGCGGGTACATGCTGTCATTATAGAATCCCCAGTGTCCGGAAGTTTCCCATAAAGCTTTATTGCCGATGTGCGGTGAGCGCACTAAATTATAGCCGGCCTGTTCATGGGCGGAGTACCAAAAATCTTCTATTAAGCGCCAGAGCTTGGCGCCTTTTGGATGCCAAAGAGGTAATCCGAGGCCGACCATTTCATCGATATGAAATAAATCCAATTCTTTGCCGAGCTTCCGATGATCCCGTTTTTCCGCCTCGCTGATCATTTTTAGATATTCATCCAATTCTTCTTTGGTATTAAAAGCCAGACCGTAAATCCGGGTAAGCATCTTATTTTTTTCATCGCCCCGCCAGTAGGCGCCGGCGAGTTTATAAAGCTTGAAACTGCCGGCCTTGATTTCTTTAGTGTTAGCAACATGCGGGCCGCGGCAGAGATCAGCAAATTTACCGACTGTATAGTAGCTGACTGTTTTTTCTCCTTGTTCTTTCAACTCGGTAATTAATTCGGTTTTGTAAGGGTTGCCGGCGGTTTTGGCCGTGCTTAAAGCAGTGTCGATTTTTTCCTCGCCTTGTTTGAATTCCAGGTTCTGTTTGGCGAAATGCGCCATTTTCTTTTCCAAGGCCTTCAGGTCGGTATCGCCGATTTTCAGATCCCCGAAATCAATATCATAATAAAAGCCGTTATCAATGGCCGGCCCAATTGCCAGCTTGGCGTCCGGATAGATTTCCAAAACGGCCGCCGCCAAGAGATGCGCTAATGAATGACGCTTGGTTTCAATATTTATTTCTTCATTGTGTTTTTTTTCTGACATATAGTTTAAAATTTAGAATTAAAAGATTAAATGATATTTTTAAAATTTCTAATAATAAATTTCTAATTTTGACATTTAAATTTTGGATTTTAGACTTAATTAGAAATTTGGACTTAGAAATTAGAAATTTTTAAAAAATCCCCTCCTGGCAAAAACAGCGAAAACTGCTTCTGTCGGGACGGGACTTTTTGCAACGCGACGTGCGTCTAATTTTGTCTCGCGGTTCCACCCGGCTTTCCCGCGGCAAAGCGGGACGCTTTTTAGTTTTTGTTTTTTCCGGATCCGGTTTGGTAGGCCGGACTTCAGCTGTTATATTTAATAATAGGCGTTTTTTTTGTTTTTGTAAAGATGACATAGGAGCGCGCCGGATTATGATAATTCCCGTGTTAAAATAAAAGCCGCTGATTGAATCGCGGCTTTTTTATTTTTATAGAGATTAGGTTTAAACCGTAGCCTCTAGTTTTTTTAAAAAATTTTCAAATTCTTTCTTGTATTTTTTTTTAACATTGACGGGAAATATTTCCACGTCTTTATTTATCATTATTCCCGACTTTCCGTCGGTTATAACGTGAGTTTGGCGAATTAGGCCGGGAGAAGCTTTTTTAGTCATTTTTGAAATAAACATCGCTTCTTCCCTGGTTCGAAATACCCCCACGCTTTTGTAGCCGTTTTTGTCTCTTTGATTGGATTCGTCTACTGAGTTGGCTGGGATGATTAACAACTCATGCCAAGTTTCTTCCCTTAATTCCGGCGCACTAAAAAATTTTTTCATTTTCTTTATCATTTTATTCAGTTTTTAAGGTTAGTAATTCTAGATAATTTTACACCATTTCTGGAAAAATGTCAATAGTCGAGTAATGGACTAGAATCAATACCTATTACACCACCCATAAAATAACAGTAATATAGGCGGTTAACTAATTTTACCCCTTAGCTAATATTAAACCATAAATTTGCTTAGCCCCGGCCGCTTTTAAAGTCCTGGCCGCTTCATTTAGAGTCGCGCCGGTCGTAATCAAGTCGTCTATTAGAATAATCGTTGTGCCGCTTGAATCCTCGCCTAAAGGTTTTCCATGCCAAGAAAAAACGCCTTTAATATTATTAAGCCGTTCTTTTTCACCCAAAGACGCCTGGGGGCGGCGGCGGCCGGAACGTTTTAAATCGCGGCAGTTTAAAGGATAACCGAAAGCGGCGCTGAATTCTCGAGCGATTATTTCCGCCTGGTTGAAGCCACGCCAACGGGCGCGCTTTCGGGCAAGGGGGATCGGGATGACAAGAAAATTATCGCCGCCGAACGCTTGGCTCACAATCTGTCCCGACCAAAACATTATCAGCCAGCGGGCCAAGATCGGACCGAGCACGACAATAAAATTATATTTAAATTTTTTTATCAGTCCGGCGAGCAGGGGATCATTATAGTCCCCAGCGATAAATACCTGGTCCAAGTCCGGCGTTTTTAAATTCATTTTTTGGCGCTGGCCGAAAGTAATTTTTTTAAAACAAGCCGAACAAAGCCAGTCGCCTTCTTGGCCGCAACCCAGACAGTTTATAGGAAATAGTAGGTTTAATAAAAAAGATTTTAGCCCCATATTTTTATGGCCTCATAAATAAAAACTCCCTCGGCTATTATAGCCGAGGGGGCATGAAAAAAAGTTAAATTTTTTCTAAGGATAAATTTTAGTCCCGAATTTATCTCAACCTTACCTGATAAATCTCTTCGGTCTGCTTATCGGTAAAGTAAAGATAATCCTGACTTTCCGGCACGATTATCTGGGAAATATTATAGGCGCCGTCCGGTACGGCGATTAATTTTTTAGCGCCGGTTTTTAAATCAATCTTATAGAGATTGTCTTTAGTCCTATCTGCCAATTCCGGGAAAAATCCTGAGCCGTTTTCCAAATTTTCTGGGACGGCGCAATAAATTTCCGTATTGGAAGCGAAAGTACATTTATCCGCCCAGGTTGCCAGGTCAAGCGAAATCCGGTTTTGTCCAATCGAATCGCCTTGAGCGTTCACGATCCAGAGCCGGGGGTTATAATTATCGCGGCTATGATAGACGCTATAAAGCAGGCGATCGCCGGCATCCGACCATTGGAATTCCAAACCGCGCCCTTCGATAATCGTTGATTTAAAATTTTCGTTATTTAAGCCGACGAAAAATACTTCCTGGCGTTCAGCATCAATGCCATCCGTGTAAATAGCGACGGCTTGGTTATTCGGCGACCAAGATGGATAAACAATATTATCCCGGGTACCGATTTTTTCAATTGCTACGGCTTGCGAGCCGTCGTCTTTTGAGGCCATCAGCCAGCGGTTATCCGGATCAAGGCCAATACTTTCGGAAACGATCTGTTCGCTATTCGGCGAAAAGGAAAATTCCTGCCAATGAGCGGGCAGGGTCACCTGCTTCTTAGTCGTAAAATTATACAGGATTTTGTTGCCGTCCGGATATTCAATAATCGCTCGGTCGCTATCCGGTGACCAGACGATATTTTCAGCGTTATGGAAAACTTTATCGCTTAACAAGACCGGATTACCGTCGGCATCAAGCTTATAAAATCGGCCATCGTCTTTATTATAATATTGGATTCGTCCGTCGCTTGAAAGGGTCGGATTAAGCGTTGGGGAGGAAACAAGAGTAGTGGTTTTAGTGAGTCCGCCGACTGCCAGGATATTCGGTTCGTCAGCGCTCGGCGCGCCGATTCCGGGTATGCCACCCGCTTCCGGCAACCCTTCGCCTGGTTCGCCGATTTCTTCGCCGCCCTCGCTTGGTCCGGCGCTCGGCAAGCCGCTAATTTCTCCGGCCGGGATAGTTTCCATCGGTGGGATTACGACCGCGGCGCGGAAGAAAAGAATCCAAAGAAGATAGCCGATTAAGCCGACTAAGGCCAAAAATCCGATGATTAGAAAAAATTTCTTATATCTGGCAAAAAAATTCATAAAGCGCTTGTTTAATGTTTCTAAATATTATATAATTAGTATATCTTAAATTAGAAGATAATTCAATTTAAATTGGGATTTTTTTAATCTTATGGGTATTTTTTCTTCAAGCCAGGAAAATCTGTTTTTAGGCGTGGACATCGGGGATTCTTCTTTAAAGATGGTTGAACTCCGGAAAAAGAATCGTCGGGTTTATTTGTCTAATTATGCTTTTAGCGAAAACGTCAGTGAAATCAATTTTACGAAAATGGAGGATATTGAATATCTGGCGCGGGCGATCAATAAGATAAAGTCCGAGTCCGGAATAGTGAGCAATCGGGTAACCGCCTCCTTACCGACTTTCGCGGTTTTTTCTTCAATAATCAATATCAATGTCGCTGACAAGAAAGCGTTGGCCGGGACAATTAACGAGGAGGCAAAAAAAGTGATTCCTTTGCCCTTAGAAGAAATGACCCTGGATTGGAAAATAATTCCGGATAGGAACGGCAAAACCCCGACTAAAGGGAATATGCAGATTTTTTTAACCGGCAGTCCGAAGAAACTTGTCCGGAAATATATTGATATTTTCAAAGCGGCTAAACTTAATCTAGCAAGTTTAGAAACCGAGACCTTTTCTTTAGTCCGGTCTTTGGTTGGGAACGATAAGACGACGGTGATGATCGTGGAAATAGGCGCTAATAGTACGGATTTGTCGATAGTTAAAGAGAGCATTCCGGTTTTGAACCGGAGCTTGGCGATTTGCGGTTCGACGATTACGCGAGCACTGGCGGAAAAAATGAATGTCCCTTTTGCCCAGGCCGAACAATTTAAATTTGATATGAGCGTTTCTTTGGAGGCCGGCGCGAAAGACGCCAATGCCGACGGAGAGTTGCCGCATTTAATGATTGAGAGCTTAGAGCCGATTATTACGGAAATTCAATATATGCTGGATTTTTTCCGGTCTCAGAATAATGGAGAAGTAGAAAAGATTATTTTATCCGGCGGCGGCGCCTTGCTTCTGAATCTGCCGGAGTATTTATCTAAACGCCTGGATTTACAGGTCCTTGTCGGCGATCCTTGGAATCGTGTTCATTATCCGGAGGAGTTAAAGGCGGTTTTAAACGAGGTCGGGCCGCGTTTGGCAGTCGCGATTGGTTTAGCGATGCGGGAAATCGAGTAAAGGGTTTTCTTCGATACTTAAAAGGCTATTCAAGGATATCTTTATAAGAAAAGAATCACATGTCGTTATTTACCTTTAAAAAATCTAAAGGCGCTCATAAAGACAAGTCTAAGGAGGGAGGCAAGGAAGAACACAGGGAAGCCGCCCACAAAGAAGATCGCCCGGTGATTCATAAAGAGATTCGCAAAAGCAGTTTGCAGAATCCGAAAATTCTTGAGGTTAATCTTATTAAAGACGAGGCCCAGGTTTTTTTTAATTGGAATAAGAATCTTATGGCCTTGGTTTTCGTTCTATTCTTAGCGATTTTGTTTATCGCAGAAATTCATTTTGGTCTTAGCTGGTGGGAGAAGCGGGAAATTGCCCGAGCAGAGATTTTAACCGAAAGCGTCGCGGAAGTTAATCGGGAAATCGCTACGGCTAGAAATCAAGCCGCCGCCGCTTTAGCTTATAAAGACAAGTCCGCCGCTTTTAGTGAATTATTAGAAAATCATGTTTATTGGACTAACTTTTTTTCCTGGTTGGAAAAAAATACTTTAAGTTCGGTTGAGTATGCCGGTTTTTCCGGTGATTTGACCGGCATTTATTCTTTTGGCGCGACTGCCCAGGCCTTTGCCGATGTATCCTGGCAGGTTAAGTCATTCTTGAACGATCCTTTGACTTTAGTCGCCGCGGTTGATTCGGTTTCGGCCGGCGCAGAAGACGGAGAAAATATTAGTGGCGTAAGTTTTAATCTTAATCTTGAAATTAAACCGGAAATTTTTAAGAAGTAAATTATGGCCCCGCGCAATTCTAAAAACCAGAACGCTTTAAATGCTTTTTTAAACGAGTATTTTAACGCTATTTTAGCTGTTATCTTAATTTTATTTTTAGCCGCGGCTTATTTTCTTTTTTTAGGCCCTAAATTCCAGGCCACGAAAGCGGCGATTGAAAGGAATATGGAAGAGCAGCAGCTTTTATATGAAAATCAACAGAAAAAATTAAATAATCTTAAATCAATTTTAGAATTATATAAGAAAATAAATTCCGGCGATCTACAAAGATTTAACAGCGTTTTGCCCGATGAGTATGTGCCGGAAAAGTTATTTGGTGAATTAGAAGAGGTAATTGGCCGCGCCGGCTGGCTCCTGACTAATGTCCGAATTGGGGACCCTGGTCCGGCATATAAACCCTTATCCGGAGGTGAAGCTGATTTGGCAGCGGCTTTCAAAGATAAAAAAATTACTTCGCTTGAATTAGAGCTTTCAATCGGTGCGGTTGATTACGCCGGCCTGAAAAGATTGTTACGCCTATTGGAAAATAATTTACGCTTATTTGATATTATACGGGTTGATTTTTCCCCTAGTACTGAAAGTGCCGCGATTGTTATAAGGACGTATTATTATAAAACGACGCCTAATGCTATAGAGGCGCCGGCGGAAGAGAAATAAGACAGAAATAATTATGAAAAAAAGTTATCGCGCCATTCTTTATCTTTTAGTCCTGGTGATGATCGTCGCTGGCATTCTGCTTTTTGTTTATCGCGACCGTTTACTTGATTTTTTACAGGAGCAGGCCGATTTGGCGGCTCCGGCCGTCGCGCCTTTGGCTTTTTCTGTTTCCGTTGACGCGCTTGATACTAGCGCCTTGGATTCACCGCAGTTTACGGCTTTAACTAATAATGTGATTGATTTTGATTTTGATAATATTTGTTATCGCCCGGCCGCCGTGGGAGCCGTTATTACGCCATTAACGCCGTCTGTTCCCGGAGAGACCGTTGTCGGAGAAGAATCTGAGGCCGGAGAAGAATCCGGAATCAGCACCCCGATTCCGGTCCATTGCGTTAAAGGTAATAGTTTGCCTTTTCCGGTTCGGGAAGAAGAATAAGGTTTAGAATTAATTTTAAATTTTCATGGATAAGAACGAAAAACTGCTCGGTTTACTGCAGGAAAAAAAGATAATTGACGCCAATCGGGCGGCGGAAATAAAGAAAACCTTAGCTAAGACCAAGGGGGATCTTGGCGCTTTTTTAATCAGCCAGAAGATTGTTGATGAGGAAAAATTAGCCGAACTTAAAGCTTCGTTGTATAACTTGGCTTATTATAATCTGATAAACGAAGAGGTCTCGGAAAAAGTGCTTAACTTTTTGCCGGAAGAAATCGCCCGGACTTATAAGATTGTCTGTTTCGGCCAGGAAGGGAAGAATCTTAAGGTCGGATTGCTTGAGCCTAATCTTAAGGCCATGGAAGCGGTTAATTTTTTGGCGGCCGAAGAAGGGCTTAATGTCCAATATTTTTTGATTTCAAACGCCAGTTGGCAAAAAACCTTTAAGCAATATCAAAAGCTCGAAGAAGAAATTTCCAGCGCCTTGGAAGTTAAGGCAAAAGAAGAAGGGGCGGATGAATTAGTGACGGTCAATACGGAAAAAGAGGATTTAAGCGATGAAAATATTAATAGCGCTCCGGTGTCGCGCATCGTTTCGGTCATTATCCGTCATGCGGTTGAAGCCCGGGCCTCGGATATCCATATTGAGCCCTATGCGAATGATAGTCGTGTTCGCTATCGGATTGATGGTATCCTTCATACGTCTTTAACTTTGCCGAAATCGATTCATAGCGCGATTATTGCCCGTATTAAAGTTTTGGCTAAATTAAAATTGGATGAAACGCGCATTCCGCAAGACGGCCGGATTCGTTTAGTAATTAATAATCGGGAAGTGGACTTCCGTATTTCGACCTTGCCGCTGGTTAATAAAGAAAAAGTGGTAATGAGAATTCTTGATGTTTCCAAAGGCGCGCCGACTTTGGAAGAATTAGGTTTTAATAATTTAGCTCTTAGCCGGATCCGCGACGGAATCAAGAAGACGAGCGGGATTTTCTTGGTGACTGGTCCGACTGGTAGCGGTAAAACTACGACTTTATACGCGCTCTTAAATATTTTAAATCAGGAGGGAGTCAATATTTCTACGCTTGAGGATCCGATTGAATATGAAATCAAAGGGATCAACCAGGCCCAGGTACGGCCGAAGGTCGGCTTTTCTTTCGCTAATGGCCTGCGTTCGCTTTTACGTCAAGATCCGAATATTATCATGGTCGGTGAAATCCGCGACGAAGAAACCGCTGAATTATCAATCCATGCCTCTTTAACCGGCCATTTAGTCCTTTCGACTTTACATACCAACGACGCTCTCGGTGCGGTTTTTCGTTTATTAGACATGAAGATTGAGCGGTTTTTATTAGCTTCGACTTTAAAGTCCGTGGTTGCCCAGCGCTTGACGCGCCGTCTGTGCGAGCATTGCAAGCAGGAAACAAAACTTTCTCCTGATGCGGTCCAGGAAATAAATGAAGCGCTTAAGGACGCGCCTTGGGAAGCGCTTAAGGCCGAATTACCGGAAATTAATTCGCCAGAGGAAGCAACGGGCAATTATAAAATCTATAAGGCAGTCGGCTGTAATCGTTGCGAGGGCACCGGCTATTCAAACCGGATCGCGATTTCCGAGGTGATTGAGATCAACGAAACCTTGCAGGACATGATTACCAACGGCGACAAGGATTTGAATATTGAAGCTGTAAAAAAGACCCAGGATTTTATTTCTATAAAACAAGACGGTTTTATTAAGGTTTTGCAGGGCAAGACAACGATGGAAGAGGTTTTGCGGGTTATTGAGAGTTAAGAATTATTATCTAACTTATGGCCATTTTTAAATATCAAGCGACAGACAGCCGCGGTCGGACTAAAAGAGGCAATGTGGTCGGGATTTCCGATACCGAGGCCGCCGGACGCCTGCGTAAAAAAGATTTGAAAGCGGTAAGCTTGGTTGATGTTACCGGCGGCTGGGAAAGCAAATTTTTAATGGCGATCGCGCCGATTAAAAGAAAGGACTTAGTGATTTTTTCCCGCCAGTTTTCCGTAATGATCGCCGCCAATGTTCCGGCGGCCGAAGCGTTACAGATTTTGGTCGACCAGACGGATAATATAACCTTAAAGAACATGATTGCCGAAATCGCTTTTGAAGTTGAAAGCGGTTCTTTCTTGTCTGATGCTTTTGCTAAGCGGCCGAAAACTTTCTCGGAATTTTTTGTTAACATTGTTCGTTCCGGAGAAACCTCGGGAAAATTGGATGAAGTTTTAGAATATCTGGCAGACGAGATGGAAAAAAATTATGATATGGTTTCAAAGATCCGGGGAGCGATGATTTATCCTTTATTCATTATTGCCGGCTTGGTCGGTGCCGGTGTCGTCTTGATGATTTATGTTATCCCGAATTTAACGTCAATTATTACGGAGACCGGAGCGGAAATGCCTTTTTCAACCAGGATTATCATCGGCGCTTCGGAATTTTTTCGCGATTATTTAATTTTGATCATTATTGCTCTGATTGCTATAGCTTTCTTAATTCGTCTTTATAATAAAACCTATGCCGGCCGCCGGAATTTTGACATTTTAAAGTTAAAGATGCCGATTTTCGGCCCGCTATTTAAATATATTTATTTAATGCGTTTCTCCCGCTCTTTATCAACCCTGCTTAAGGGCGGCGTGACGATTACGCGCAGTTTAGAAATCGTGGCTGACGTGGTCGGCAATACGATTTATCGGGAATTAACTTTAGAAACTTTAGAGTCAATAAATGACGGGAACCCGCTGTCAACGGTTTTTGAAACTAGCGATTATGTGCCAAAAATGGTGCCGCAGATGATGGCGGTCGGCGAAAAGACCGGAAAAATCGACGAAGTTTTAGATCGGGTGACGAATTTTTATACCCGGGAAAGCACGAATATGCTTGATAATCTAAGTAAATTAATGGAACCAATCATCATGGTCTTTATGGGCGTCGGGGTCGGAATCATGGTCGCGGCGGTTTTGATGCCGATGTATAATCTCGCCAGCCAATTCTAAGCAGTTTAGCTAATTTTTACTCTTGATAAGTTTTCCACTATAAACTATTGCGCTTAAAAAGGGAAAATGTTATAATTTTAATATCAGATAATAATAAATAAAATATCTATGAGACACAACAAAAAGGGCTTCACGCTCATTGAATTGTTGGTAGTTATCGCCATTATCGGCTTGCTGTCAACTCTTTCTATCTTAGCTTTGAATTCGGCACGGGCGCGGGCACGCGACGCCAAGCGTATTTCCGACATCAAACAGATTCAAACCGCTCTGGAAATGTATTATAATGATACGGGTGATTATCCGGCGACCGCCACTCCGGGAGCTGAATTATCAAGTGATAACGGCATTTATCTGCGAGCGATTCCTATTCCGCCTTTACCGACCGACGGCGATGCCTGTGGAGCTGATGTTGATGAATATACTTACGAGAAAACCGGTACTTCTGGCAGCGATTCTTCCTATACGATTGAGTATTGTTTAGGTTCTGATGTTAATGATATTACGGGAGACGAGTTGCATACGGCAACCCCGGCTGGTATTTACTAAATTTAGCTGATTGATTGATTTTAAAAAAGAGCCGGCAACGGCTCTTTTTTTGTGGGTCGTGGTTTTATGGTATAATTTAGATTATTATGTTAAGAAGATGGGTGGGAATATGGAATTATTTTATTTTAAGAAAAAAGAAGAATTGGATGATTTTATCATCAGCCGCGCTGGCGTTGCCGGAGCGGAGTTTTTGCAATCCTGGAACTGGGGGGAGATCATGGCGCGGGAAGGCGCGGAAGTTTTGCGGATCGGAGTGCGGCACTTAGGAAATATTTTGGCGGCCGCGACTTTGGTTAAAAAATTCTTGCCGCTTTTTGGTCTAAAGAAATTTTATTGGTATGTGCCGCGTGGGCCGATTGGCGATAAAGAGGCCTTGGCGTTTTTGTTCGCGGGAATAAAGAAGAAATATCCGGCCGCGGTTTTTTTGCGTTTTGAACCGGAGGCGGCAATTATGCCGAACGTGCCAATCGTGGCGGATGGAAATCTGTCCAGCGCTCGCCGGACGCGGGATTATAATCCGGCAAAAACTTTAATTTTAGATTTAAAGAAAGACGAGACAAAATTACTCGACGAAATGAGCCAAAAGACCCGTTATAATATCCGTTTAGCCGAGAAAAAAGGCGTGGAGATCCGTTTTGGCTCGGCCGCGGATTGGCCGGAATTCCGGCGGCTTTTGCGCTTAACCGGCGCGCGCGACGGGTTTAGATTACATGGAGAGAAACATTATCAGAGTTTGATTGCGGATAGTGTTAAGGCGGATAGTGCGGAAAATAATGATGGAATAAAATTATTTTTTGCCCGTTATCAAGGAAAAAATATTGCCGTCGGCCTGTTTTCTTTCTGGGGCGGCCGGGGAAGCTATCTACACGGCGCTTCGGATAATGAATACCGGAACGTGATGGCGCCGCACTTGCTTCAATGGGCGGCGATTAAGGCGGCGCGAGCGTCCGGCTGTACGGCTTACGATTTTTGCGGTATTGACGAGAAAAAATGGCCGGGCGTGACGCGTTTCAAACGCGGTTTTGGCGGGAAAGTTTTAGAGTTTCCCGGAACCTTTGATTTTATTTTCCGGCCTTTTGATTATAGAGTTTATGGTTTATTAAGAAAGATTAGGAGTTTTATAAAATGAATTTAAAAATCTCCCCAAGAGGAGAGATTTTTTGATTTCGTAAGTATCTGAACCATACTCGACATGTTTATTGTATCATTTAATATGTTAGCCATCAACAATACCACCAAACAATTAATAAATCCCCGAAAAATCCAGGCCTTGGCCGGAAAGTTTTGGCGCGTTTATAAATTAGCTGATAGCGAAGTTTCCTTGGCTTTGGTCGGGCCGGCGGCAATCCGCCGTTTAAACCGGAAGTATCGGGGAATAGATAAAGCGACTGATGTTTTGTCTTTTCCGGCGGAGCCGGCTAAGGACGCAAAAGCCGTTGCTAAATATTTAGGAGAAATAATTATTAATTTAGCGGAAACAAAAAAGCTTTCTAAATATCGGGAAATGTTTGAGGAAATAGGAATGGAAGAATTTGCGGTTTTAAGCCGCCAATCTGGCTTGAGCCCAAAGAAGAGACGCGTAATTGAAAATTATCTTTTTTATTTTTTACTGGTTCATGGTTTATTACATCTTTTAGGTTATGACGATCGGGATGAAAAAGGCCGTAAGGAAATGTTAAAAATCGGTCAGAGCTTTTTGGCACGTAATTTGCCTTAAAATTTATTTTAGAATTAGTTAAAATACTAAGCTTTTAGGGTTTAACTAAATAACTCTTAAAACAATTCCTAAAATTCTAAAAAAATGTTATAATTTCTTTAGAATAAAGCGGAAGTCAAGCGCTTGCCAAGGATTTTGACGGCCGTTTTTAGGATAATCATGATTGGAAATATCCGGAAAATTCGCTGGCTTATTTTTGGCGTTTTGTTAATCGCCGGTTTTTTCATATTTAAAAATATTCCCGTGGCCTGGGCGGCGACTTCAACGATTCGGGGCGCGGCTTGGTGGGGCGATGAGGCGCAATATCTTTATTTTGATTGCCTGGACGATTATAGCGGCGACCGGCTTGATGTTTCCGGCAATCTTTATTCTTATCCAATACCGCGCGGCTTCCATTTTTATTCGCCGCCTTGCACTAATTATCATAAGACCTCAATCGGTAATGACGGCAATCTTTTCGGCGTCGCCTGGAATTATGTAAACGGCTATGTTTCTTTTGAGGCGACGAGTACGCCGGATACGTCCGCGCCGCCGGATAATTACGCTTTTAATGTTAATTGTCCGAATTCCTGCACAGCCGGAAATAATTGCTGGGCTTGTTATAACGAGACGACCCAGCGGCTTTACGGCTGGGGACGGGCGGTTGATGACGGGACCTGGATAAATTTAAGTAGTGCCTCGCCTTTACCGGTTTATCTCCAGTCCTGGGATTATCTTAATAATTCGGTTTTGCCCGGGCAGGGCGTTGAACCGGGTGATTTTGTCGGCGATGCCGAAAGCTTGCTCGGGGATTTGAGTTTTAATTGTAAAAGTGAAGGTGGCACGGGTAATTGCGCCGAACGGGATTATAAAGTTTATATTAGTAATTTGCGCGTCGGCCATTTATCCGCGCCGAATTGGAGCTATTCTTCGGCTTGCGCCGATACGGCTTTGCGGGCGGTTTTAAGATGGTATGTATCGAGCGGCGAGCAGGCCGGTTATGAGATCGTGGTTAATACGGTTGATGATTTTGATATCGGAACGAATAATTATGTCTGTTGGAGCGGCGTGAAGACGCCCTCAACCGCGACCCAATATATTATTCCGAATTCCGATCCGGGCTGTCCGGCGCTTGATTATAATACTAATTATTATTGGTGGATCCGGCTTTATTATTTAGAAGGTGAAGATTATTATCCGACCGAATGGTACCAGTTCGGCGAAGTTGACGGACATAATGGAGCGCTTGATGAACGGACTGATGGCGATCCGGATGTGAATATAAAAACTTTTACGACCTATCGCCATGAATTCCCCAGTCCCTTTTTTACCTGGAATCCCTTTGAAGTTTTAGTCGGCACGACTACGGAATTTACAAGTGATTCTTCTTATTATACCGATGCTAATCCGAATATTTCCACGGCTTGTTCCGGTTCATTTTGTTCTTATCTCTGGTCGACCAACGACGCCGGGGCGGACATCAGCGATTTGACCGGCGCGACGACTTCAATGATTTTTTATCGGGCAACGAATACAACCGTGACTTTAAGGGTTACGGATCCGGACGACTATTATTGCAGCCAACCGATTATGCTTAATATAAATTACGGCCTGCCGGTTTGGCGAGAAGTTAAAGCGGAATAGAATTATGATTAATTTTTTAAATAAAAAATTATCGTTATCAGCTAGGAAAGCGGCGTCCATGTCCGCCTATACCTTAATCGAAATGATTGTCAGCATTTCCGTGATAACAATGATTACGGCTTTGTTTATCGTTAATTACCGTTCGGCCGAGAAGCGGACCGATATTATCATGGCCGCTCAGGCCTTAGTCGCGGATTTGCATCTGGCACAGAATAATGCCTTGGGTTTAGTTAAATACAATCAGATTGTGCCGGCCGGCGGCTGGGGAGTTAATTTTAAAGCCGGAGAAAATACTTATATGTTGTTCGCTGATTTGGAAGCGCCGGGCGTGAGCGGTTATCTTGACTATAACGAAGGGGAAGGGGAAATTGCTTATGGCGCGCGTTTAACTAAATTGCCGCCCGGAATTACGATTGAAGAATTAAGAATCGGCGGTACTACTTCAGAAGGGGAAGTTAATGTTAGTTTTTTACCGCCTGATCCGCAAACTAATATTTATGACGGCGTGGCGACTTCGACAAGTTTAGAGATTGAATTAAAGGAGGCGCGCAATAATTCCATTAAAACAATCAGGGTTAATTTTTTGGGCTTGATAGAGGTTTTGGATTAATTTTTTAGCTTGAGTTTTGGAAAAAATTATATTTAGCTTAAGTTTCTGAGCATATTTTATGGCTAATTTTAAAGAAAAATTTAAGTCAGGCTTTACTTTAGTGGAAATTATCGTAGTTTTATTCGTAATTTCGCTCGGCTTGGTCGGGGTCTTAACTTTAATTATTCAGAGCATCCAGAGCCAAAGTTATAATAAAAATAATTTAGTCGCTTATCAGCTCGCGCAAGAAGGCATAGAATTAGTCCGGAAGACGCGAGACTCAAATTGGAAGGAGACCTTGGAATTTAATGCGAGTTTAGTCCCGGGTGAATATTACATGGATTATTTAGACGCGGTGCCGAACGATGCTTCGGCTGACCCGGATAATTTAACGATTTTAAGGCAGGACGCGAACGGTTTTTATTTCCATGGGCCGAGCGGCTCAGGCGACCATAGCGGCTTTTCCCGCCGTTTGATTATTGAAGACCTTGATGCTGATTCATTTCGGGTTATTGCCCGAATTAGTTGGTATGATCATGACCGCTTTTATGAATATGATTTAGAAACGGTTTTGTACGATTGGAAATGAGAAATTTATAAAATATGCTAAAAAAAGAGATAAAAATAAATAAAAACGCCGCCGGCTTTACTTTAATGGAAGTCATCGTTTCTGTGGCTTTGTTTTCTTTAATTATTCTTTCCACGACGCAGATTTTTAAGCTCGTGATTGATAGTCAGCGGAGCGCTTTAGCTACGCAGAATGTCCAGGAAAGCTTGAAATATTTTTTAGAAGTGACCGGCAAGGAAATTCGGATGGCTAAAAAAAATGAGGGATTTTGCGCCGGGATTCCGGCTGATGAAATTTTTGTCGTTTCCAGCAACGCTCTCGGCGACACTTTGAGTTTTAAAAATTATTATGATCAATGCGTTTCTTATTCTTTAGCCGCGGACGGCGACAATTCTCGTTTCCAGATTACGCGCGATTCAACCACGGATTTTATTTCTCCGGCTAAAATCAAGATTGCGTCTTTGCGGTTCATTTTAGACGAAGGAGAATTCACTCAGCCGACGATTACTTTAAATCTCCGCGCCTATGCTCTTGATTTGCGTCAATTTGAATCAGAAATGATTCTCCAGACCAGCATTGCTTCGCGGTATTATAAGGAATAAGTGAAAAATGTTTAGCCCGCTAATTGAAAGAGAGAAATATGAAGTATATAAATCGGAAAAATCTAATAAACTATAAAAATCATTCTCGGCCGGGAAGTGCCTTGATTTTAACGATGTTTATTCTCGCTGGGATGCTCGTTATCGCTATGAGCGGTTCGTATTTAGTTTTGCTTGGGATTAAAGCCGGCGGGATTCAATCGCAATCAATGCGCGCTTACTTTGCGGCCGAAGCCGGAATGGAGCATTTTCTTTGGGAATTAAGGCAGAACGGTTATGAACCAGACGTAGTTTCGGCGACGCCGATTATGAACGGATCGTCGCCGGCCGGCGGCACCTATGAGATTTATTATACCGCCTATCCGCCGCTTACTTTCCGCTCAATTGGGGATTTTCAGAACGTTCGGCGGAGCGTGGAAGTAAGGATGTAGATTTTTTGTAAATTTTCTTGGCAGAAAACTTAAAAAATGTTATAATTTTAAGGTAAAAATCCTTGAAAGGTTGATAAAAAATAATTAAAATAATGTCCTGGCTTCCCGGAAAAAAAGTAGGGATCAGTTTTTTCGTCTTGATGATAGTCGGAGTTTTTTTCTTATCCGCGAATTGGCCGGATGCTTTGGCTTATCATGAGACCACGACTTACGAAAAACTATTCAACGACACTTTGACTTCCGACGAATGGAATGATTTGTTTGATGATTTTGTTAATACTTGGCAGCCGGTGAGCATGAGCGGGCCTTTAGGGATCGGGATGGCCGCGCCGTCTAACGGCCGGTTGGCGGTTGACGGTCGGGTTGGCATCGGAACCGCGACGCCTGATTTCACGCTTGATGTGAATACCGCCGAATTAGTCAATTACACGATTTCCGCCGGGAATAAAAGAATCGGCAATGTTGCTATGCCGGCCGAAGACGCGGACGTCGCGACTAAGGGATATTTAGACGCCTCTTTAGTCGGCGGTTCCGGCTTGACTGTCGGGTATTGGGCGTTGGATGGGAATAATTTATTCGCGTCTTCAACGAGTTGGAATGTTGGGATTGGGACGACGAATCCTATTACAAAATTAAATGTGATTGGCGTTGGACAATTTTTAGCTTCTGGTGATGAAGGTAAGAATAGCCGGGGGATTACTTTATCTCCGGCTGTTCATAGCGGCATTCAAGAAATAAAAACTTATGGCAGTAATAGGACCCAAATTAATGCTTATAATACTGGGACAGGGCTTATTAACGCAGGTATAGAGTTTAATGTAGGAGGTGGTTCTATTGGTTTTATAACATCTCCATACGGCGTTGCTGGTGAAGAGCGTGTGCGGATTAATAACGCCGGCAATGTCGGGATTGGAACGACTGCACCGGAAGGAATATTACATTTAACCGAGGCACCTGGGGCAGCATCTTCTGTCATGTATAATGATGTCTATACGACTTTTGCCTCAGGTTCTCCGGTTTATATGTATAGAAAATCAAACAGTAATACTTTAGGGGTAAAAACAGCAACAAATAATGGAGATAGATTAGGCCTTTTTGGTTGGCAGGGCGTAGATAGTGGTTCTAATTTTGATTATGGAGCGGCGATTACTGTATATCAGGATGGTACAGCAGGTACACGCGTTCCTGCTCGGTTGGAGCTTTATACATTTAGTGATTCAGCATCTAATAGTCCGCAATTAGTATTAGCCCCGAATGGCAACATCGGAATTGGGACGACCGCGCCGGGGGCAAAATTGGATATTCGTGGTGTGAATGCCAACTTTTGGAATATTAGTGGGACCGCTAATGGTAATTACGCGAATGCAGTATTTGGTGAAGGTGTGAGCGCCGGCCAATACGCTGAGTTTATAAGATATAGTAACGCATCCCCGGTTGGTGTTTTTCCAGGGGATTTCATTGTGGCAAATCTTAATAAGAAGATTATATTTTCGACCGCGTATTCAGGTGGGTATAGAGGAGATTTAGTAATAAATAGTAGCGGCAACGTCGGAATCGGGACGACTGCGCCGGAAGCGGCTTTGGAAATAAATACAGCTGAAGCGATAAATTATACGATTTTAGCCGGCGGCAAGCGCGTCGGTGACGTGGCTTTGCCGGTGGAGGATTATGATGTTGTAACCAAGGGCTATGTTGATGCGACTTTTGTTCCGGCCGGAACTTCAACGATTGCGGTTTTTATCGGCGTGACGACCGATACTTATAATGGAAATAATAACGGAACCGACGGCTATGCCACGGCGCATGCTATCTGCGCTCTTGAATATGCCGGTTCGCATGTTTGCGCTACTTTTGAATTATTAAATTTTATGGAAAACGGCGGAACGCCGCCGGCGCAGGACGCCTGGATTTTCAGCGGGCCGCCGGGATATACGGCTTTGGCGAATGATTGCGACGCCCGGACCGATAATACTTCCGCGGCTTACGGCACATATTGGCAGAAGCCGGCGACCGGCTATCCGGAAGGGCGCGGTCTATTGATGCAATGTAATAATTCAATTCGCTTTGCTTGTTGTCAGTAGATTGTTTTTAGGTCGCCAACATCACTTTTATTTATTTTTAGTAATTGTTCAATAAATCCATTAAATTCATCAAGTCCATATTTTTATTTTATGTATATTGAGTCAGAAAAACTGGAACTGAAAAGCACGCTCAATGAATGGCGGGAAATTATTATTTCTTTGTCGGCTTTTGCCAATAAAAGCGGCGGGAAAGTAATTGTCGGCCTTGACGAAAAGGGCGAGCCGGTCGGTCTTGAAATCGGGAAAAATACGCTTGAAGATCTTGCTAATAAGATTAAAACGCATACCGACCCGGTATTATATCCCTCAATTAACACATTGACTTTCGGTCCAGGAGAAATAATTGAGATTGAAGTTCCGGCCTCGGACAATAAGCCGGTTTTCGCTTTTGATCGGGCTTATTTACGCGTTGGCCGGACGAATCAGAAAATTAATAATAGCCAGTTAAGGGAACTGATTAAACGTTATACCTTGCCGGATTTTGACCGTCGTCCTTTTGAGGGAGGAACAATTAAAACGATTGACTGGGATGAGAAACTAATGGCGGAGGCCGCGGAAAATTATGGTTTTAAATTCAAGACGCCGGGAGAATTTTTAAAAAAAATAAAAGCCGTTTGCGGCGCGCGGCCGACTAATGCCGCTTATCTCTGTTTTGCTAAAAATACCGGTTCAATGTTTAACGCGCTGATTAGAGCGGCGCGATTCCAGGGGGATAGCACGGTAAAGTTTTTAGACATGAAAGATTTTGATAATAATTTAATTAGCGCGGTTAATGAAGTTATAAAATTTGTAAAATTAAACACGAGAAACGAAATAGTTATCAGCGGCCAGGCGCGCCATAAAGAAATCTGGGATTATCCGCTTGAAGCCTTAAGAGAAGCGATTATCAATGCCTTGGCGCATCGGGATTATAACGACCCCGGCCAGGTTCAAATTCGGATTTTTGATAATCGTTTAGCGATTTGGAGTCCGGGCCTGTTGCCGAAAGAAATAAATATAAAGAATTTAGGCCAGGAAAGACGGTCAATCCCGCGCAACAAATTATTGGTGGAAATTTTCCATAAATTAAAAATAATGGAAGTTTGGGGTAGCGGGTTCCGAAAAATTATTGATTTAACGATCAAAAACGGCAATCCGGCGCCTGAGTTTTCGGAAATCACCGGCGCTTTTGTAATTACTTTTCGTAAAAGGGAAAAGATTGGCGGAGTAAATGGGGGAGTAAATGGGGGAGTAAATGGGGGAGTAAATGGGGGAGTAAATGGGGGAGTAAATGGGGGAGTAAA
>Ga0172382_10003225_pt1 | contig 26102 bp, 19 predicted proteins | sample Leawel138RmetaG_FD_122245 | JGI IMG/M metagenome (GOLD analysis project Ga0172382, IMG submission 122245) | Leachate microbial communities from a municipal landfill in Southern Ontario, Canada - Leachate well 138R metaG | ecosystem: Engineered > Solid waste > Landfill > Unclassified | place...
ACGGCGCATGGGTTGGGCGAGGTCGGCGCGGCCCGGCGGATCGGCGCGGATGCGGTGCTGCTGTCCCCCGCCTTCCCGACCCGTTCTCACCCCGGCGGGCAGGCCCTCGGCCCTCTGCGGTTCCGCCTGATCGCGGGTCATGCCCGAATGCCGGTCATCGCGCTCGGCGGGATGAACCGCGGCACCGCCCGGCGGCTCGGCTGGCCCTGCTGGGCCGCGATAGACGGTCTTTCCGCCGGTCCGGGCCAGCCTTCGCGGCCTGCGGCTCGTCGCGGATTTCCAAGCGATTCTTGACGAGGAGTCACCCAAGGGCGCATGATATGCGCTCACGGATGGCCTTGCGGGCCTCAGGGGGTGGTCATGGCTACACGCGCAATCGCGAAAGCGCCGGTGGATTGGCGCGCGGCTTTTCGCCGTTCCCTGCGGCGCAGCCTGCAATTGACCGGCGCCGCCCTGCTGCTGGCGGCCCTGGTTTTCCTGGCCCTGGCGCTGGTCAGCTATCACCAGACCGATCCTTCCGTTTCCACCGCCGCCGGCGGGGAAGTGCGCAACTGGATGGGCCGGGGCGGGGCCTGGTTCGCGGAGCGCGCCCTGTTCCTGTTCGGCTTCGTATCCGCCCTGCTGCTGCCCATGCTCTATGCCTTCGCGCGCAAATTGTGGCGGGATGCGGATGAGGAGGAAACGCCCCATGGCGCGCGCTGGTGGCGCACGGTCGGGGTCCTGCTGTTCGCGATGGCGCTGCTGTCGACCGTCCTCTCGCTGACTTTCACCGCCCCGGGCGGCTCGCTGCCGGCCAGCCCCGGCGGGATCGCGGGCCTGCTGGGCGCACGCGCGATCCATGCGGTGGCGGGCCTGCTGCCGGAGGTCGCGCGGGCTTGGGCCGTTTTCCTGCTGGCGCTGGGCTGCCTGTTCGGCGGCGCCTTTCTCGCCGGGCGGGTCTTCGCGCTGGACTGGGCGCAATTGCTCACCATCCCGCTGTCGTTCAGGCGGCAAAGGGTTTCCTCGAACGGGATCGAACTGGCCCCCGTTCCCAAGCGGGAACGGCGGGCGCGTGAAACGATGGCGGAGCCGGCGCCGGAGGAGCCTTCGCGCCGCGTGCCGGAGATCACCGACCCGACCAGGCCGCCGAAGCCCGCCCAGCTTTCCGCCAAGTCGCGCCAGACCGACCTGTTCGAAGCCTACAAGCTGCCCGAGATAGAACTGCTGGCGGATACCCCTGTCTCGAATGCGCCCAAGATCGACAAGATGGCGCTGGAGCGCAATGCGCGCCTGCTCGAGAACGTGCTCGACGATTTCAACGTCAAGGGGGAGATCACGGCGGTTCGCGCCGGCCCCGTCGTCACCATGTATGAGCTGGAACCGGCGCCCGGCATCAAGGCGAGCCGGGTGATCGGCCTGGCGGAAGACATCGCCCGGAACATGAGTGCGATTTCGGCGCGCGTTTCCTCCATCCCCGGCAAGACGGTGATGGGCATCGAACTGCCCAATGCGGACCGCCAGATGGTTTCGCTCAAGGAACTGGTCGCTTGCGAGGCTTTTGCGCACCACAAGGGGATGCTGCCGATCATCCTGGGCAAGGACATCGCCGGGGAGCCGATCGTCGCCGATCTGGCGGCAATGCCGCATCTTCTGGTGGCGGGCACCACCGGCTCGGGCAAGTCGGTGGGCCTCAACTGCATCCTGCTGTCCCTGCTTTACCGCCTTACGCCAAGCGACTGCCGCCTCATCCTGATCGACCCCAAGGTGCTGGAGCTCAAGAGCTACGACGATATTCCGCACCTGCTTTCCCCGGTGGTGACGGAACCGGCCAAGGCCGTGCGCGCCCTCAAATGGGCGGTCGAGGAGATGGAGCGCCGCTATCGCATGATGTCCAGCGTCGGCGCGCGCAATCTCTCCGGGTTCAACGAAAGGGTGCGGGCCGCCGCCGCCAAGGGCAAGCCGCTCGGCCGCCGCGTGCAGATCGGCTTCGATCCCGACACCGGCGAGGAACTGTTCGAGGAGGAGCAGCTCGATTACGAGGCGCTGCCCCAGATCGTGCTGATCGTGGACGAGCTGGCCGATTTGATGGTGACGGTGGGCAAGGACATAGAAGTCCTGATCCAGCGCCTTTCGCAGAAAAGCCGCGCCGCCGGCATCCATCTGATCATGGCGACGCAGCGCCCGTCGGTCGATGTCATCACCGGCGTCATCAAGGCCAATCTGCCGACGCGGATCAGCTTCAAGGTGACCAGCCGGATCGACAGCCGCACCATCCTGGGCGAGCAGGGCGCGGAACAGCTGCTGGGCAAGGGCGATATGCTCTACAAGCCCAATACCGGCGCCCTCATGCGCGTTCACGGGCCATTCGTGGCGGATGAGGAGGTGGAGCGGGTCGCCGATCACTGGCGCGCGCAGGGCAGCCCCGAATATGTCGATTCCGTCACCGAGGAGCCGGAGGACGGCGGCTTCAGCTTCGATGACGAGCTGACGGCGAGCGATGACCCGGCGGAGCGCAAATATCGCCAGGCCTGCCAGATCGTGTTCGAAAGCCAGAAGGCGTCCGCGAGCTGGCTGCAGCGGCAGCTTGGGGTGGGCTACAACACGGCGGCGAAATGGGTGGAGCGGATGGAATCGGACGGGCTGGTCGGCCCGGCCAACCATGTCGGCCGCCGCGAGATATATCGCGACCGGGACGGCAACCCGCTCTAGCTTGGGCCTCATCGCCGCGAACGCGGGAACCCAGGGCGACGTGGCAACTGGCTCCCCGTTTGCACGGGGATGACGATGAATGTGAAATGGCGCGCGCCGGTTGACGCAGAACGCTGGAAATGTGCATTTCCATCTCGGCCCGGCACGCATGGTATTTCGCGATAAACGGCCGCTCCGGGGCGCGAGGCCCGCATTTTTCCGTGTGACCTTTCGCGAAAGCGCCGCGCCGCCAGCCCTGCTGGCCATCAGCGGGCAGGCAGGAAGCGTGGGGGCGGTATCACGAATGAAGCGGAATGCTCTGCGCGTCATCCGGCAGGGTAAGCCAGATTTGCGCGATGTAGGAAAGGAGAGGAGGCATGAACCCTCGAACACTTCCGTTCGGGCTGAGCCTGTCGAAGCCCTGCTTTTCTATTCTTCCGTAACGGAGAAGAGCGGTCCTTCGACAGGCTCAGGACGAACGGGGATTTACGCGCCCCGCGAACCCCCTCAGCCCATTCGAGTCTCGATGCTCTCGACCCGGCGGTCCGGTCCCAGCCGCACCACCAGATCGGCCCGTGCGGGCATTTCGTGCAGGATGTGCCTGGTCAGCCGTTCATAATGCCGGATAAAGCGCTCCACTTCGCCAGGGCTCATCACGCCCGATGCATCCGGCCCGGCCCGCTTCCGCAATTCCGCTTCCTGCTGTTCACGCCACACGCGCACCACTTCGAAGCCGGGCGCGGCGAGCAGCACGAGCAGGCCGATCCGCCCGAACAGCGCGGCATAGGGGCCGGCAAGCGCATGATTGGCATGGCGCCGCCAGATTCCTTGCAGGTCCTCCGATGCTTCAAGCACATTGACCGGGGCGATGAGGGCGTCCTCGCCCTGCGGCATTGCGCCGACGCACCATCCTTCGAACAGCACGACCCAGGTGCGTTCGGGCGCCCTGTCCCATTGCTGTCGCGGCGCGCGATCATCGGCCGCCTTGTCGAAGCGGGGAAGCTCCGCCGCGTCTCCCCTTGCCAGGCTGTCGAGAGTGGCAAGGCCTAGCGCCACGTCATGCGTGCCGGGAACGCCGCGTGTCGCGAAGAGGGGGTGAACCTCTCGTGCCAGCCGCCTGCGTTCCGCGCGGGTCAGATAGAGATCGTCGAGCGAGAGCACCGCGGTCGCCGTGCCGTGTGAACGCAGCGCTTGCGCCACCGCCCCGGCCAGGGTCGTCTTTCCGCTGCCCTGCGCGCCGCAAATCCCGACGACCAGAAGCTCCCCGCCCCGGGCGGCCGATCTGCGTTCGATCGCTTCGCTTATCGCGGCCACCAGCGCGGGGTCAGGCCCATCGGACATCGGATGGTGCTAGGATGCGATCGTATCGCTGACAAGCGTTCGCGCTTGCGCAAGGGCGGCTGCGACTGCAATCTCCGCGCAAACCGCAGGGGAAAGAAGCGATGCGCATAGGCACGGTCCGCGAGATCAAGGTTCACGAATACCGGGTCGGCCTGACGCCCGAGAGCGCGCGGGAACTGGCCGCGAATGGGCATGAGGTCTGGGTGGAAACCGGCGCGGGCCTGGGGATCGGGGCGACCGACGACGATTATCGCGCGGCGGGGGCGGTGATCCGCGAAACCGCTGGCGAGGTGTTCGCCGGCTGCGAGATGATCGTGAAGGTCAAGGAACCGCAGGCGGCGGAACGGGCGATGCTCAGGGAAGGGCAGATTCTCTATACCTATCTGCATCTTGCGCCCGATCCGGAGCAGGCCGCGGATCTGGTGAAGTCGGGCGTTACCGCCATTGCCTATGAAACGGTGACGGGGCCGGGCAACACCCTGCCGCTGCTCAAGCCGATGAGCCAGGTCGCGGGCCGGATGTCGATCCAGGCGGGCGCGACCGCGCTGGAGAAGGCGCATGGCGGGCGCGGCGTGCTGCTGGGCGGGGTGCCGGGCGTGCTGCCCGCGCGGGTCATGGTGATCGGCGGCGGCGTGGTCGGCTTCAACGCGGCGCAGATGGCGGTGGGGCTGGGCGCCGACGTGACGATCCTCGACCGCGATCCCGAAGTGCTGGAACGGCTGGGGATTCATTTCGAGAGCCGCGCGAAGACGCGGTTTTCCAATCGTTCCAATATCCAGCAGATGATCTGCGAGGCTGAGCTGGTGATCGGCGCGGTGCTGGTTCCGGGCGCGGCGGCGCCCAAGCTGGTCACGCGCGACATGCTAGCCTGCATGAAGCCGGGCGCGGTGCTGGTCGATGTCGCGATCGACCAGGGCGGGTGCTTCGAGACGAGCCATCCCACCACGCATGAGCAGCCGACCTTCGTGGTCGACGGGATCGTCCATTACTGCGTGGCCAACATGCCCGGCGCGGTGGCCCGCACCAGCACCTATGCGCTCAACAACGTCACCTTGCCGCATGCCTTGCGGATCGCCGGGGCGTTCGACGGTCCGGGGGGCTGGAAGGAAGCGATGCGGGCCGATCCCCATCTCGCCGCCGGGCTGAATGTGCATGGCGGCCGGGTGGTCTATCCCGCCGTGGCGCGGGAGCTGGGATACGAGCTGCTGCCGGTGGAGAAGGTGCTGGCCTGAATAAATAATTTCGCACCGGGCGGCTGTTTCTTTACCGGAATTAAGTGTTTCGCCGTTAAGCGGTGGGCCATGGGATTTGGGGGTCTTGGCAGGATCGCCGCCGCCATTGCGGCGCTATGGCTGCTTTTCGCGGGTGCTGCGGCGCGGGCGGAAGCGCCTGCCCCCGCTTTCGCCGCCGTTCCCGCGTCGATCTGCCAGGCGGCCGCGCTCCCGGGCGAAACCTATGCCGAGCTGAGCCGCCGGCCGGAGCGCTGGAAATGCGGGGCCGAGCGTTTCTCCATCGAGCCGGAACGCAGCTTCCTGAAGATCGTCCCCTCTCATCCCCTGCAGACCGCCGAAACCGGCTTCACGACACGGCTGTCCCGCTTCGCCGGGCTGCAATTGATCGCGATCGGAACGGATGGCCGCATGGCGGTGCGCGACCTGACCGAAAGCGACATGGTGCCGGGCAGCGCGGATTGGGTGATGAGCGCCGCCCTGCCGCCGCTGGAGGCGCCGCTTGCGGCCCTGGTCGTGCGGGTCGACAAGCCCCGGCACCTGGGGATGCTGTCCGATGCGCGTCTGACCGCCACCCCCGGGGAATGCGGCGGCCCTTTTCAGAACGAGCTTGTCATCGCCGCGCTGTGCGGAATGCTGTGCATGACGCTGCTGTTCAATTTCATCTTCTATCGCATCCTGGGCGCCCGCTTCCTGGTCTGGCACGCAATGGCGGTGCTGTGTATGCTGATCCACACGGCGATCACATCGGGCGTCGTCAATCGCTTCCTGTCGCTATCGCTGGGGCAGCTGTCCACCATGTCGGCGGTCAGCTTCTGGCTCGGGCTTTCGGCCGCGGCGCTGTTCTCGGCCGACCTCATGGAGCCGGGCAAGCTCGACAAGATCCATCGCACCCTGCTGCGCGGGGTCGGGATCTGGGTCATGCTGTCGACCGGCTTCTACCTGTTGGCGGACGGCCCGCTCCGCAGCGTCAGCGCAACCGTCTATTTCGCGGCCTACGTGCCGGTGCTGGTGGTGTTCATCTGGATCATGGGAGTGGCCAGGCATCGCGGAAGCCGGGCGGTGAATTTCCAGATCGTGGCATGGCTGCCGTTCATGCTGACCGGCGCGGCCCGCATCTTCTCCATGCTCGGCTTCACCGAAGTTCCCATCGAGTTTCATGCGGAGCAGCATGTCTCGATCGCCTTCGAGGTGATCGTGGCCACGATGAGCGTTGCCGACCGGCTGATGATCATTCGCGAGGAGCGCGACCGGGCGCGGGCGCAGACCCGCGTCCTGGCGGCGCAGGCCGAGCGCGATCCGCTGACCGGAATGCTCAATCGCTATGGGATCGAGAAGCGCTTCGAGGAGCTTTACGCGGCGGGTTTTCACGCGATGGCGGTCATCGATGTCGATCATTTCAAGGCGATCAACGATACGCATGGGCACGCCACGGGCGATGAAGTGCTGCGCGCCGTGGCCGACGCGCTCGCGCCGGACGAGGAAACGGTGGCGGTCCGCATCGGCGGCGAGGAGTTCATGCTACTGATGGGCGGCAAGGACGTAGCCGGCCGGGCCGAGCGATGCAGGCAGGCCATACCGGCCCGCGTAGCCAGCCGCGTTCCGGGCCTGGACCGGATGGTGACGGCCAGCATGGGCCTGGTCGAGCAGCCTCTCGACATCGCGACGGGGGATTTCGCCGGAATGTATGCCCATTGCGACCGCCTGCTCTACGATGCCAAGGCGGCGGGCCGCAATCGCGCCATATGCGAGAAGATGTGCTCCTTCGCCCCTGCCCGCAAGGCGGCGAGGGTCTGACCCGCGCGCCCGGCAGGCGGGCGATTCAATCGGCGATCCGCATCTGCCACAGGATGAAGGCGAATTCCTCGGCCGTTTCCCGCAGGCTTTCGAACCGGCCGGATTTCCCGCCGTGCCCCGCGCCCATATTGGTCTTGAGCAGCAATTCGTTTCCATCGGTCTTGGCCGCGCGAAGCCTGGCCACCCATTTCGCCGGTTCCCAGTAAGTCACGCGCGGATCGTTCAACCCCGCCGTCACCAGCAGCGGCGGGTAATTCTGCGCGCGCACATTGTCATAGGGGCTGTAGGAGCGGATCAGCTCGAACGCGGCCTTGTCCTCGATCGGATTGCCCCATTCCGGCCATTCCCCCGGCGTCAGCGGCAGGGAGGCGTCCAGCATGGTGTTGAGCACGTCGACGAAGGGCACATGCGCCACCACCGCGCCCCAGAGCGCGGGGTCGGAATTGACCACCGCGCCCATCAGCTCGCCGCCGGCCGACCCGCCGGAAATGCTGATCCGCCCGGCCTGCGTATAGTTCCGTTCGATCAGCCCCTTCGCCACATCGACGAAATCGTTGAAGGTGTTGGTCCGGCGTTCCAGCTTGCCCGCCTTGTACCAGGCCCGCCCGAGATCGTCGCCGCCGCGGATATGGGCGATGGCATAGGCGAAGCCCCGGTCGACCAGACTGAGCCGGGTGGTGGAGAAACCGGGGTCGATGGAAATGCCGTAGGCGCCATAACCATAGAGATGGAGCGGCCCGCCGGGCTGGCGATCCTTGCGATACATGATGCTGACCGGGATCTTCGTGCCGTCGCGGCCCGGGATTTCGAGCCGCTCGGTCGCATAGAGCGAGGCATCGTAGCCGGACGGAATCTCCTGCACCTTCAGCACGTCCAGCCGCCTGTCCGCGACATCGTAGTCGTAGGTCGTCGCGGGGCTGACCATGCTTTCATAGGAAAGCCGCAGCTTGTCCATCGCCCATTCCGGGTTGTCGCCCAGCCCCGCCGAGTAGCTTGCCTCGGGAAAGGCGATCGGCTCGATCCGGCCGGGATTGTCGTAATAACGGATCTCGATCCGGTCGAGCCCGTTCAACCGGCCTTCGACCACGTAGAAATCGCGGAACAGGTCGAGGCCCGTGAGGTAGAACGCATCCGAACCGGCGATCAGGGTCGTCCAATTGGCGGGATCGGCCAGGGGCGCGGTCGCCACCCGGAAATTCTCATGGGTGTCGTTGGCGAGGATGAACAAGGTTCCGTCGCGCTCGTCCACGTCATATTCGACACCCTTCTGGCGGGGTTTGACCAGGATCGGCTCGGCCAGCGGATCGCCGGCGGGAATCAGGCGGACCTCGCTGGTTTCATGGTCGCCCGCGGAAACGATCAGCCATTTCTCGTTCGCGGAGAGGGAGGAGCTGACCCGGAAGCCCTCGTCGTCCTCGTGATAAAGTTCGACATCCTGCTCCACCGGCGTGCCGAGCCAGTGGAGCCGGGCATTGTCCGTGCGCCATTGCTCGTTGGCGAGGCTGTAGACCAGACCCCTGTCCCCGGCGACCCATACCAGCGACGAGAGCGTGCCGGGGATGGTGTCGGGCATCAGTTCGCCCGTGGCGAGATCCTTGATCCGCACGGTGAAGCGTTCGGAGCCGTTGTCGTCTATCGAATAGGCCAGCAGCCTGCCGCTCTGGCTGACGGAGATCGCGCCGAGGCGGAAATATTCCGTCCCCTGGGCCAATGCCGTTTCATCCAGCATCAGCTCATCCGGCCCGCCCGCAACCGGCCTGCGCCACCATTTCTTGTATTCCGCGCCTTCCTCGTATTCGATCCAGTAGAGGTAATCGCCATCCTTCTGGGGAACGGATTTGTCGGCTTCCTTGATGCGGCCGCGCATTTCCTTGAAGAGCTTTTCCACCACCTGTTTCCGGGGCGCCATGCGGGCTTCGAACCACGCATTTTCCGCTTCCAGATAGGCCAGCACATCCTTGTCGTTCACCGTGGGATATTCGGCATCCCGCAGCCAGGCATAGGGATCTTCCACCCTTATGCCGTGATATTCGGAACTGTGCGGGCGTTGTTCGGCGACAGGTGGGGAAGCGGGCGTTTGAGTCATGGCGTCCTTGGCGAGAGAAGGGGAAACGAAGGCGAGAAAGGCTGATACGAGCAGGCCAAAGCGGATCATCGAAAGCCTCTGTTGCAAGTGATGGCTGGCGAAAGACGTGAACCATCCTATGTTGGTCATGCGTTATTACCCGAAGGAGCCGTCGGCAATGCTGATGTCGACCCATAAGGCCCGCCTCGAGGCGTTGCGAAGGGAGCTTGCGGCACGCCGGCTCGATGGCTTTGTCGTGCCGATTTCCGACGAGCACATGAGCGAATATGTAGGCGCTTATGCCCAGCGCCTGCAATGGCTCACCGGATTCAACGGCTCGGCGGGCACGGCGGTGGTGCTGGCGGATGTGGCGCGGGACCCGGCGGCGGCGATCTTCGTCGATGGGCGCTATACGCTGCAGGTGCGCGATCAGGTCGATGGCCGGTGCTACGCCTATGAGAGCGTGCCGCAGACCAGCGTCGCCAGATGGCTGGGCGAACATGCTCCCGAAGGCGCGAGGATCGGCTACGATCCCTGGCTTCACGGCAAGGCGTGGGTCGCGGTGGTGCGCAAGGCGCTGGCCGGGAGAAACGCGGAACTGGTTGCGGTGGACGGCAATCCGGTGGACGCGATCTGGGCCGACCGGCCCGCCCCTTCCGCCGCGCCCGCCTTCGTGCATGAGCAGCGTTATGCTGGCCAGCCGTCGGAAGCGAAACGGGCGGCGGTCGCGGAATGGCTGGTCCGGCAGAAGCTCGACAGCGCGGTGATCGCCGCGCTCGATTCGATTGCCTGGCTGCTCAATATCCGCGGCAGCGACATAGATCACACGCCGGTGGCGCTGAGCTTCGTGCTGGCCCATGCCGACGGCACCGCCGACCTGTTCATCGCGCAGGAGAAGGTCACGCCCGAATTGCGGGCGCATCTGGGCAATGCGGTGCGGATCGCGCCGGCCGATGGCTTCGTGCCCGCGCTGCGGGCGCTGGCGGGCAAGCGCGTCGCGGCCGACCCGGACAATGCGGTGCAGGCGATCTTCTCCCTGCTGGAAGAGGCGGGCGCCACGGTGGTCGAGGCGCGCGACCCGACGATCCTGCCCAAGGCGTGCAAGAACCTGGCCGAGCAGGCGGGCCATCGTGCCGCCCAGGCCCGCGATGGAGCGGCGGTGGCCCGGTTCCTCCACTGGCTTTCGGTGGAAGGCCCCGGGGGCGGGGTCGATGAAATTTCCGCGGCCGAGCGATTGCACCAGTTCCGCCGGGAGACGGGCGACCTGCGCGACCTTTCCTTCGATACCATCTCGGGCAGCGGGCCGAACGGGGCGATCGTGCATTATCGCGTCAGCGAGGACACCAACCGCCCGCTCGAGCCGGGCAGCGTCTATCTGGTCGATTCCGGCGGGCAATATCCCGATGGCACCACCGACATCACCCGCACCGTGTGGATCGGCCCGGGCGAAGCGCCGGCCGAGGTGAAGGATCGCTTCACCCGGGTGCTCAAGGGCCATATCGCCCTGGCCCGCGCGGTCTTCCCCTCGGGCACACGCGGCAGCCAGCTTGATGTGCTGGCGCGGCAGTTCCTGTGGTCGGCGGGGCTGGATTACCAGCATGGCACCGGCCACGGCGTGGGCAGTTTCCTCTCCGTCCATGAAGGGCCGCAGCGCATCGCCAAGACCGGCGGCGCGCAGGGCGGGACGGAGCAGGAATTGCTGCCGGGCATGATTATTTCCAACGAGCCGGGCTATTACCAGACCGGCGCCTACGGCATCCGCATAGAGAATCTGGTCCTGGTCGAGGACCGCGCCATCCCGGGTGGCGAAGGTGAATGGCTCGGCTTCGAGACGCTGACCCTGGTGCCGATCGATCCGGCCCTGGTTGACATCGCGCTGCTCGACGATGGCGAGAAGGGCTGGTGGAACGCCTATCATGCCCGGGTGCTGGAGGTGCTCGGGCCGCAGCTCGATGGCGCGGCGCGGCAATGGCTCGAACAGGCCTGCGCAGGGATCGGCTGATGGGCCGCGCGCGCGATCTCCACGAGAGCTTCGTGCATCTCGGCCTGCGCGGTGCGGCGCGGCCGCAACCCGCCTTTACCGGCCATGAATGGTATGACGATTATATCGCCCGCACCGCAGCGGATGGCGCGGAAGGCAGGCTGGTAAGCCTCTACCGCTTTTCGCAGCCTTGGGATTCGTGGGAAATGCATCCGCTCGGCGATGAACTGGTGGTTTGCGTCAGCGGCAATATGACATTGATCCAGGAACTCGCGTCGGGCGGCCGCACCGACATCGCGCTGGGTCCGGGGGAATATGCCGTCAACCCGGCCGGGGTGTGGCACACCGCCGATGTCGCCGGCGAAGCGCAGGCGCTGTTCATCACCGCTGGGCTGGATACCGAGCACCGCCCGCGCTGAAATGCTTGCGTCAATATGAATGCTTTGTTCGGGATAGGACAATATCGCATGATCTAACAGAGGCTCACGACCGTAATGGTCTTTGAGTCGCGGGGCGGGAGCCTGCCCTCTCCCCCTCTCAGGCACTTCAAGCTCGTGCCCCGCGACGTTTTTGTCACGCTGGAAGACAGGAGCATTTCTATGCGGAAGTCCAAGACAATCATGATCGGCGCCTTGTCCGCGCTTGTGCTGGGTGCTGGCGGCGCGGCGCTTGCCGCCCCTGGTCTGGCGCATGGCGGCGATGTCACGCGCGCGCAGGCGCAGGAAAGGGCGACCGCGATGTTTTCGCGCCTCGATGCGAATGGCGACGGCGTAATCAACGACGCCGATCGCGAAGCGCGGGTGGCCAAGCGTTTCGATGCGCTCGACAAGGATAGCAACGGCTCGATCAGCCGCGAGGAATTCGTGGCCGGGCGGGATCACAAGCGGGGCGAAAAGCTCGCCGGCGGTGAAGAAGGCAAGCCGGGCTGGAAGGGCCGCCACGGCGGCGGCAAACACTTCGGCGGCAGGCATTTCGGCGGCATGCGCGGCGGATTCACCGAAAAGGCCGACACCAATGGCGATGGCGTCATTTCGGCGGCTGAATTCAGCGCGGCCCACCTCGCCAGGTTCGACGCGGCGGATGCCAACAAGGATGGCATCGTGACCAAGGAAGAGCGCAAGGCCGCCTTCGAGGCCAAGCGCGCCGAGCGCAAGGAGCGCAAGCAGGCCGAATAAATCCGCGCGCGGCCTGGCATGAGCCGGGTCGCCGCGATGCAATGACGGGCCCGGCCGGTTAATCGCTGGCCGGGCCTTTGCGTTTGCGGCAGCGGCCTTTGATTGATCCTGCGGCCATGTGGATCATAGCCGATTGCGCATCGCCGCCAAACCGGCCAGAACGCGATCCGCATGGCAATTCAGCGGGAGAAATATTCGATGCGCGCATATCGCATTACAGGCGCCGGGTTCGACAACCTCAAACTGGTGGAAGAGGAACGCCCGGCCCCCGGTGCTGGCGAGGTCCTGGTCAGGATGCGCGCCTGTTCCCTCAATTTCCGGGATCTGATGCAGGTGAACTACGCCAGCATCCCCAGCCCGGCGCAGCCCCGGCCGTTCATTCCGCTTTCGGACGGGGTGGGCGATGTGGTGGAAGTCGGCGCGGGCGTCGGCCGGGTCGCGGTCGGGCAGCGGGTGATGGGCAATTTCCATCCCGGCTGGATATATGGCCCGGCCCGCACGCTCGATTACGGCGCCGCGCTGGGCGGCGGGGTGGACGGGATGCTCGCGGAATATCGCGTGCTGCCGCAGGACGGCGTGGTGCCGGTTCCCGATTACCTGACCTATGCGGAGGCGGCGACGCTGCCTTGCGCCGGCGTCACCGCGTGGAACGCCTTGCGCGATGTCCGCGCCGATCAGACCGTCCTCTTGCTGGGCACGGGCGGCGTTTCCACCATGGCGCTGCAGATGGCCCATGCGGCGGGCGCGCGCGCGATCATCACCTCGTCCAGCGACGAGAAGCTGGCCAGGGCGCGCGAACTCGGGGCCGATGAAACGGTCAATTACAAGGACCATCCCGAATGGCAGGAGGAGGTCAAGCGCCTGACCGGCGGGATCGGCGCGGACCATGTCGTCGAAGTGGGCGGGGGCGGCACCATGCCGCGCTCGGTCGAAGCCTGCGCCCCGGCTGGTTACGTCCATGTAATCGGGGTGCTGACCCAGGGCGAACTCGATCCGACCCATCTCATCCTGAAATCGCTCAACATGCGCGGGGTTCTGGTCGGCTCCCGCGCTCATTTCGAGGAGCTTTGCGCGTTCCTCACCCAGCATGAGATCCATCCGCCGATCGACCGGCAATTTGCGTTCGACGAAGCGCTGGAGGCCTATCGCTATCTCGAGAGCGGGTCCCACTTCGGCAAGCTGGTCATCAATTTCCCGGATTGATCGCCGGCAAGCTCCGCTGATAACTGGTATTGATCGATGACGGGCCGGCGCGTCGCGCTGGCCCGCCGCGCTTTCAGAGCTTGGGCAGCGTCACGCCCTGCTGGCCCATGTATTTGCCCGCCCGTTCGGCATAGCTCGTTTCGCAAGGCTCGTTGCCTTGCAGGAACAGGAACTGGCAGGCCCCTTCATTGGCGTAGATCTTGGCCGGGAGGGGCGTGGTGTTGGAAAATTCCAGCGTGACATGGCCTTCCCAGCCCGGTTCCAGCGGGGTGACGTTCACGATGATCCCGCAGCGGGCATAGGTCGATTTGCCGAGGCAGATCACCAGCACATCGCGCGGAATGCGGAAATACTCCACCGTCCGGGCGAGCGCGAAGCTGTTCGGCGGGATCACGCAGACGTCCGTCTTGCGGTCCACGAAGCTGTTCGCCGCGAAATCCTTCGGGTCCACCACGGCGCTGTCCACATTGGTGAAGATCTTGAACTCGTCCGCCACGCGGGCGTCGTAGCCGTAGGAACTGAGGCCGTAGGAAATGCAGCCGTCACGCCGCTGCGCTTCCACGAAGGGTTCGATCATCCGGCTGCGCCGGGCCTCGTTACGGATCCATCTGTCGCTGAGAATCGCCATGCGAGGGTGATTCCCGATGTGCGGGCGTCGGGCAAGCGCCACGCGCTCCCGCTCGCGCGATTGCGGCCGCCAATCCACATCTTTGTCGTTGCGGCCGTTGCCTCGGGCCTTCCTCCTAGACCGGCGGCTGCCTCGAGGTCCACTGCTTGCGCGCCTCGGTAAGGATGTTCCAGGTGGCCAGGAACAGGGCGGCCAGCAGCGGCCCGACGATGAAGCCGCTGATCCCGAACAGGTTGAGGCCGCCCAGGGTGGAGATGAGCACGACATAATCCGGGATGCGGGCGTCCTTGCCGACCAGGATTGGGCGAAGCAGATTGTCGATCAGCCCGATCACGAACAGGCCGCAGAAGACCAGGAAGAGGCCTTGCCAGGTCTGCCCGACCACCAGCAGGTAGATGGCCACGGGAACCCAGACGATCCCCGTGCCGATGGCGGGGAAGAAGGAGAATATCCCCATCAAGACCCCCCAGAGCAGCGGCCCGGGGATGCCGAGTATCCAGAAGATGATCCCGCCCAGCAGCCCTTGCACGATGCCGACGACGACGCTGCCCTTGATGGTTGCGCGCACCACGATCACGAAATTCCGGATCAGCTGGTCGCGGCGGACCGGATCGAGCGGGATCGCATCTATCACCTGGCCCGCGATCTTCTCTCCGTCGCGCAGGAGGAAGAAGGTGAGGTAGAGCATCACGCCCAGCGAGACGATGAACTTGAACGCGCCCTGGCCGATCGCCAGCATCCGCGTGAGCAGCGCCTGGAAGCGCTGGATGATGCTGTCCGCCAGCATTTCGTTCGCGGCGGCGAAATTGGCGAGGCCCATGCGGGCCAGCAGGCGGTGTGCCCATTCGGGCAGGGAAGCATGGGCTTGCTTGAACAATGCCGCGAAATCGATCTGCCCTGTCTCGATCTTCTCATAGAGCGAACCGCCCTGCTCGATCAGCGCCATGCCCAGCGCCAGCGCCGGCAGGATGAACACCGCCACGATGGTGATGAGTGTCAGCGCCGCGGCGGTATTGGGCCGGCCGGGCATGTGGGAGAGAACGTAGCGGAAGGTCGGGGCGAACAAGATCGCCACGACCAGGCTCCACAGGATCGCGCCGAAATAAGGCTCGATCAGCAGGATGAAGGCCAGGGATACGAGCAGCACCAGGGCCAGGAAGCTGCCTTCCTCGAAGCGAAGCCGTCGCGGGTCCTTTGTCGTCATGCGGATGCACTGTCGCATTAATCCCGCGCTAAATCCATCACCCCCAGGCTGGATTGCCCGCATTCTTCTGTTCACAGGGTTTGCGGCGAAGCCTTGAGTGTCATACAAGTGTAACTTCGAATGACCATTCCGCCTGACAAAGTGCAGCTTTCAACGCCCTTGTCGCGGCCGGCTCTTCCTGTCGCCCATCCTCATGCGGATCCGATGGATTTCGAACCCGAGCATTTCTTCAATCGCGAACTGAGTTGGCTGGCATTCAACGAGAGAGTGCTGGCGGAGGCGAGGAACGAACGCTACCCCTTGCTGGAGCGATTGCGCTTTCTCGCCATTTCCGGAAGCAATTTCGACGAGTTCATGATGATCCGCGTGGCCGGATTGGCGGGGCAGGCACAGCGCAAGATCGATTCCCGGTCCCTGGACGACCGCACCCCGGCCCAGCAATTGTCGGATATTCGGGCCGCTGTCCGGCATCTGGAAAGCATCCAGCAGGCCAGCCTCGAGGATTTGCGCATCCGCCTTGCAGAACAGGGGGTGCAGATCGGCCAGGAAGGCAAGCTCGACAGCGCATCGTCGCGCTGGCTCAAGGAATATTTCCTCGAACATATCGCGCCGGTCATCACGCCGCAGGCGATCGACCCGGCCCATCCCTTCCCCTTCGTGTCGAATCAGGGGATCGGGCTGCTGTTCACCCTGACCCGCCTGGCCGACAAGGCCAAGCTGTTCGAAATGGTGCTGATTCCCGGCAGCTTGCCGCGCTTCGTCCGCCTGCCGGGCGAACAGGCCGTCTATATCAGCATCGAGAGCATCATCGTCCGCCATGCCAGGCTGATCTTTCCCGGCTTTCGCGTGGATGGCGACGGCGCCTTCAGGGTCCTGCGCGACAGCGACATCGAGATCGAGGAAGATGCGGAGGATCTCGTCCGCTATTTCCGCACCGCGATCCAGCGCCGCCGCCGCGGCCGGGTGATCCTGCTGGAGCTGGAGCGCGATTTCGATCCGGGCGCGGAGCAATTGTTGCGCGAGCAGCTGGTGTTGGACAATGCGATCACCATCAAGACGCGCGGGCTGATCGGCATCAGCGGCTTGTCCTGCATCGTGGACGAGGAACGCCCGGACCTGAAGTTCGAGGCGTTCAGCCCCCGCTATCCGGAACGCATCCTGGAGCATGACGGCGATTGCTTCGCGGCTATCCGCGAAAAGGACATCATCATCCAGCACCCCTACGAAAGTTTCGAGGTGGTGGTGGATTTCCTGCATCAGGCCGCGAACGATCCGGACGTGGTGGCGATCAAGCAGACCCTGTATCGCGCGGGCAAGCAGTCGGCGGTGATCGCGGCGCTGATCGCGGCGGCCGAAGCCGGAAAATCGGTGACGGCGGTGGTCGAGCTGAAGGCCCGCTTCGACGAGGAGCAGAATCTGCTCTGGGCCAGCCAGCTCGAACGCGCGGGGGTCCAGGTCATATACGGCTTCGTGGACTGGAAGACCCATGCCAAGGTGTCGATGGTCGTGCGCCGGGAAGAAGGCGGATACCGGACCTACTGCCACTTCGGGACCGGCAATTATCATCCGGTGACGGCGCGCATCTACACCGATCTCAGCTTTTTCACCGCCGACCCCAAGCTCGGCCGGGACGCGGCGAGCCTGTTCAATTTCGTGACCGGCTATGTCGAGCCGCGCCGCACGGAAATGCTGGCGATCTCGCCGCTGGGCCTGCGGGACAAGCTCTACGAATGCATCGACCAGGAAATCGCGAACGCCGCCGAAGGCAGGCCCGCCGCGATCTGGGTCAAGCTCAATGCCCTGACCGACGGCAGGCTGATATCGAGATTGTACAAGGCGAGCCAGGCAGGGGTGTCGATCGTGCTGGTCGTCCGGGGCATCTGCTGCCTGAGGCCCGGCGTGGAGGGCCTATCCGAGAACATCACGGTCAAGTCGATCATCGGCCGGTTCCTGGAGCACAGCCGGATCTGGGCCTTCGCGAACGGCTATGCCATGCCCAGCCACCGCGCTCGCGTCTTCATCTCCTCGGCCGACGGGATGTCCCGCAATCTCGACCGGCGGGTCGAGACGCTGGTTCCGATCAAGAACCGGACGGTCCACGACCAGGTGCTGCAGCAGGTGCTGCTGGCCAATCTCCTCGACACCGAACAGAGCTGGATACTGGCTTCCGACGGAAGCTACAGCCGGGTGGGAGAGGTCGAGAAGCCTTTCAACCTTCATCGCTATTTCATGACCAATCCCTCCCTTTCGGGGCGTGGAGCCTCCATCGCGGCGGGGCTTGACGTTCCCAAGCTGGCATTGCGGCGAGGCGCGGTCTAAACGCCATCGCCATGAAGATCAGCCGACGAGCGCCATCAGCCGATTTTTCTTCGGGTCATCGCAGTGCGATCATCGACATCGGGTCGAACACCGTTCGCCTCGTGATTTATGGCGGCGCAAGGCGCGCGCCTCTGGTCCTCCACAACGAGAAGGTGGCGGCCGGATTGGGGCAGGATCTGACCGAAACCGGCGTGATGGGCAGCGATGCCGTCGAAACGGCGCTTGCCGGCCTGGCCCGCTATGCCATGCTGCTGGAAGATCTCGGGATCGAGGATGTGCAGGTGGTTGCCACCGCCGCCCCGCGCGAGGCGTCGAACGGCCCAGAATTTCTCGCGCGGGTTCGGGAACTGGGCCTTGAGCCGCGCTTGCTGAGCGGGCCGGAGGAAGCCCGGATCGGCGCCAGCGGGGTGCTCGGCGCGTTTCCTCGCACCCGTGGCGTGGTGGCCGATCTGGGGGGCGGAAGCCTGGAACTGACCGCCATTTCGCCGGATGGACCCGCCGATTGCGCCAGCCTGCCGCTTGGCGCCTTGCGCCTTGCCCAATTGCGCAATGGGTCAGGCGCGGCGTTCCGCGCGAATATCCGCAAGATGCTGGACAAGAGCGGCTGGCACAAGGCGATTGCCCTTCCGCTCTATCTGGTTGGCGGAACCTGGCGCTCCCTCGCCACCTATGCATTGAACAGTGCGGGCTTGTCTCTCGACGATCCTCACGGGCTGACGATCGACCATGCTCAGGCGCAGGCGATGGTCAAGCGGCTGCGCGGCGAAACGCCCGAGGTCCTGGGCGCGATCCCCGGCATTTCCTCGATGCGGGCGGCGGTCCTGCCCGATGCCGCTGCTTTGCTGAAGGTGCTGCTCGACATCCTGAAACCGACCGCGCTGATATTCTCCTCCTGGGGGCTGCGCGAGGGCTTGCTTTACGAGCGGCTGGACCCTTCCGCGCGTAGCCAGGACCCGCTGCTGGCGGGCGTGACGGCCTTCGCCGCGCCGAGGGGCGGCTCCGCCGCTGCCGCGACGCGCCTTGCCGCATGGACGGTCGAGGCCATGCCCCCGGCTGGCCGGGGCGGGGAGCGGTTGCGGCTGGCAGCCACCATGCTTGCCCTGGCTTCGATTCAAATCGAACCGAATGTGCGGTTGCGTCAAACCATGGACTGGGCGCTGCACAAGCGCTGGATCGATCTCGATGCGGCTGGCCGCGCCTCCATCGCGGCGGCGCTGTCCGCCAATTGCGGCAGCAGCTCGATTGCGCCGGAACTGCGCAAGCTGGCGGACAAGGCCACCTTGCAGGAGGCCTTGAGCTGGGGCTTCGCCATACGGCTCTGCCGCCGGCTTGGCCTCAATTCGCGCAATTCGCTGGAAGCCAGCGCCCTGCGCGCCTCGGGCGGCAAGCTGACATTGTTCATGGAACGGCGGCGTGCGGCCTTGTGCAACCGCGGTGTCGAGAAGGATATGGCCAGGCTCGCGGAAAGCCTCGGACTGGCGCCCGCGATCGAGATCGTGCCCGATGGCAGCCTGCTCCGCCGGACCGAGGCCCTGGAAGCCTGAGGATGCGGATTTCGCCGATTCGGGCGGGGCCGGGTCAGAGCAGTCCGCGGGCCTCGATCCGCTGGACGATGTGCCGGTGGGTGGGAACCGGAACCTGCAATGCCTCGGCGAAACGGAGCACCGCGCCGGTCAGGCTGTGGAATTCGGAGCGGCGCCCTTCCTCCACATCGCGCTGGAGCGAGCTGGTGGCGTCCGGCGGGAAGCTGGCGGCGAAATCCAGGGTCGCCCTGACGCAATCGCCCGGCAGATCGACCCCCTTCATATCCGCGATCATCGCAATTTCGGCCATGGCGCTTTCCAGCATTTCGCGGGCACGGGCATTATTGCAAAGCTGGCCGGCCGGCAGGCCCAGCGCCAGCCCCACGCCGCCTATGGCGCTGGCCAGCAGGAATTTTTCCCACAAGGCGCGGCGCATGTCCGGCGGGCGGGTGAATGCGATGGCAGCTTGCTGAAGGCAGGCTGCCATCAGCTCGCCTGCTATCGGCGGGGCGTCCTGCAAAGGGCCGAAGGCGATGGACGGCTCGACGCCGACATGGCGCACCGATGAACCGTCCATCTCGAAGAAACCATGCACCCGGCCCGCGAGGACATGCGCCTCGGGGATCGCGCGTTCCGCGATTTCGGGCGCTTCCACGCCGTTCTGCACTGTCAGAAGGATCATGCCCGGCCGGGCGGCGGGCTTGAGCACCTCCAGCGCGCTTTCCAGATCCCCTGCCTTCACCGCCAGGATTGCGATGTCCGGCGGGGCGAGGCCGCTGCCCTCTTTCGCAAGGGGCACGACGATGCGGCGGGGCGCCGGGCCTTCGCGCATGACGATGCCGTCACGCTCCAGTTCGGCGCGCCGTGGGCCGCGCGCGACCAGAGCGGTCGCCAGGCCTGCCTGGGCAAGACGGGCGGCCAGGAAGCTGCCGAGCGCGCCCGCGCCGATGACGGCGATTGCGGGGGTGGATGTCATGGAGCGGGGCATGGCCGCCGCGCTAGCTTGCGGCCGCGCGTTTGGCCAGCCATGCCTGCGGCGCTCAGTCCACCGTCAGCCCTTCGAAATCACCCGCCTCGCGCCAGTCCGCCAACAAGCGGAAAAAGCGCGTGGACGGGAAATACATGCCTGACCCGATCGCGCTGCGCCGGTCTTCCGCCCGGCCCTCCGCATTGAAATATCCCGGGGTGCAGGCTTCCTGGAACGGGCGGCGCAGCTCGTTCATCTTCCCGATCTCGTCCTGCCACGCCATCTCGGCGGGAATCGTCGCTTCCACCCGGGTCTTGCCCTCGTTCAGGCAGCGCTCGACGATATAGGTCAGATGGTCGATCTGTTCCTGCAGCATGTGCGGCACGTTCACCGTGGCTCCAGTCTGGGTGAGGCCCATGAAGAAGATATTGGGAAAGCCGTGGCTGAACAGGCCGTGATAGGTGACCAGCCCGCCTGCCCATTTTTCCGACAGCCTGGTTCCGCCCGCGCCGGTGATGTCGTAGCCGGCCTGATGGACCCAGGTGGTGCCCAGCTCGAACCCGGTGCAGAAGATCAGACAATCGAGCGGATATTCCTTGCCCGCCACGATCACGCCGTTCTCCGTGATCTCGTCGATGCCGCCGCTCACGTCCACCAGGCTCACATTGGGCCGGTTGAAGACGGGCAGGTAATCGTCGCTGAAACCGGGCCGCTTGCACTGGGTGCGGTAATAGGCCTTCAGCAGGCTGGCGGTTTCCGGGTCTTCGATCAACTCGTCCACTCGGGCGCGCACCATCTCGTTGTGCTCGAAATCGGCCAGCTCCTGCGCCGCCGCGATGGCTTCGGGGGAGCAGGCGCCTTCCGGCACGGATTTTGCCGCTTGGATCATGCGCCGGAAGAAGCGCGCCCAGCCATCGTCGATCGGGCAATCGGCATCCTCGCCATTGCCGATCCGGTTGAAAGTATCTTCACGATGCTTCTGCCAGCCCGGCGGAAGCGAGCGGAACCAGTTCTCGTCGGTGGGCGCATTGTCGCGGATGCCGACAGCCGTGGGGGTGCGCTGGAAGACGATAAGCTGCTTCGCATACCCGGCGAGCTGGGGCACCACCTGAAGCCCGGTCGCGCCGGTGCCGACCAGCCCGACGCGCTTGTCCGCCAGCCCGGTGAGATTGCCATCGCTGCTGCCGCCCGTATATTCATAGTCCCAGCGGGCGCTGTGGAACATCTTCCCCTTGAAGCGCTCTATCCCCTTGACGCCCGGAAGCTGCGGCCTGCTGAAAATGCCGCTCTGGGTGGTGACGAAGCGGGCGCGGAGGGTGTCGCCGCGATCGGTGGTGACGATCCAGCGGCGCTCCCCTTCGTCCCAGGTCATCCCGGTCACCTTGGTCTGGAACAGGGCGCGGTCATACAGGTCGAAATGCCGCCCCAGCCGCTGGCAATAGGCGAAGATCTCGCTGCCGCGGATGTAGCGTTCCGTCGGCATGTAGCCGGTTTCTTCGAGGAAGGGCAGGTAGATGTAGGATTCGACGTCGCAGCGCAGGCCCGGATAGCGGTTCCAGTACCAGGTTCCTCCAAAATCCGCGGCGACATCCAGAATGCGGAAATTGCCGATCGCCTTCCTGCGCAGGGTCGCGCCCAGTTGCAGGCCGCCCAGGCCCGCTCCGATCGCCAGAACATCCAGATCCTCGGCCAGCGCCGGGCGCGGCTCCGGCGGTCCGGCGTAGGGATCGTCGGCGAAATGGGCGAGAGCCCCTTCGGCGAATTTGTATTGGTCGGTTCCGCCGGGCCGCAGCCGCTTGTCGCGTTCGGCACGATATTTCGCGCGGATGGCTTCCGCGTCGATGGACTCGCCAGGGGTGGCATTCTTTCCCGTCATGTCATTCCTTGCATTATCGTATGGTCCAGCCCCCGTCGATCACGATGGCCGCGCCATGTATAAAGGCAGACGCATCGCTGGCCAGATAGGCGGCGAGTTCCGCTACTTCCTCGGGACGGCCCATGCGGCCGGCCGGAACCGAATTGACGATGGCCTGCACTTCGGGAGAATCCTTGAGGAAATCTCTCGACATCTCGGTGTCCATGGACCCCGGGCAGATCGCGTTGGCGCGGATGCCCTGCTGCCCGTAATCCGCCGAGATCTGCCGGGTGAGGCCGATCATTCCATGCTTCGAGACGGTATAGGCCAGCCCGCCGGCCTGGGCGACAAGCCCGGCCATCGACGCGATATTCACGAAGGTGCCCGAACCTTGCCGCAGCATATGGGGCAGGGCAGCGCGGCTGACCCGGTAGGCGCCTTTCAGATTGACGCCGATCACCCGGTCCCACAGCGCCTCGTCCGTATCCAGCAGGGGCGCGAAGCCATCGAGTATGCCTGCATTGTTGCAGACGATGTCGATGCGGCCGTGGGCGGAGATCGCGCTCTCGATCAGGGCATCCACCTGCGCGCCATGGTTCACGTCCGCCGCCGCGGCGCTGGCGGACCCGCCGTTATTGCGAATGGCCCGGGCGGTTTCCCCGGCCAGCCCGCCGTCGAGGTCGCAGGAGACGACAAGCGCCCCTTCCTGGCCGAATTTTTCCGCGATTGCGCGGCCCAGGCCCCTGCCCGAGCCGGTGACGATCGCGACCTTGCCTTGAAGCCTCTGCAAGCCTTGCCTTCCCATAACGGTATTTGATCAAGGGGCGCTATCGTATAGCCTGTCCTTGTCGGCCATGCTGGCCGTATCGCTACCGAATTTCTCGAATCTTGTTGTAACCGAGAAATGATCGGTTTTATGGTGAGCCGTCAAGAACCTAATGGACGCCCTGCGGATGCAAGTCCGGAGCTGGGCAGGCGAGAGGATACAGGCAATGAGGCGTTGGAGTGTCGTCGAAAATAACAAGCCCTTGCAAGCAATAGAATTTCCCGATCTGGTTCCGGAAGGCGAAGAGATCCTGCTGGAAGTCACGCATTGCGGCGTCTGCCATTCCGACCTTCATTTCGTGAAGGGGGAGTTCGATCTGGGCGGCGGGCAGATCCTGCGCATCACCGATCGCGGTGTCAAACTGCCCTGCGCGCCGGGTCACGAAATCGTCGGCCGGGTGGTCGGCCTGGGGCCGCAGGCCAAGGGCGCGAAAGTCGGCGATCATCGCCTGATCTACCCCTGGATCGGCTGCGGCAAATGCCATTACTGCACGACGGATCAGGAAAACCTCTGTCTCCAGTCGCGCTCGCTCGGCATCATTCGGGACGGCGGCTTTGGCTCGCATGTCACCGTTCCCAACGTCAGCTACCTGTTCGATTTCGACGGCATAGATCCGGCGCTGGCCGCGACCTTCGCCTGTTCCGGGCTGACGGTCTATTCCGCGATCCGCAAGCTCAATCCCGCTTCGCCGTCCGCCCCGATCCTCATCATGGGCGCGGGCGGGCTGGGCCATGCCGCCATGGCGACCTTGCAGGCGCTGGGCCACACCCGGCTGTTGGTGGTCGATATCAGCGAGGAGAAACGGCAGGCCGCGGTGGCGGCCGGCGCGGAACGCGCTTTCGCTCCGGACGAGCCTGATGTTCTGGCAAAGATCGCGGAGCAGGCGGGCGAGCCGCTGGTCTATGCCATCGATTTTGTGAATATTCGCGCCACCGTCTCGCTCGCGCTGGATAGCCTGGCCAAGACCGGCAGGCTGGTGCTGGTGGGGGTCGGCGGCGGGGATTACCCGCTTTCGCTGGCGGGCATGATCTTCAAGCCGCGCAGCATCGTCGGCAGCATCACCGGCAGCCGGCAGGAATTGCGGGAAGTGCTGGAACTGGCCCGCTCCGGCAAGCTCCAGCCGGTGCCGATCCGCTGCCTGCCCAAGGACAGCGCCAACGAGGCGCTCGATCTGCTGGAAGAAGGCAAGGTCACCGGGCGGCTCGTGCTCGAAGGCGCATAATCGCCAAAGCCTTTTCCTGTGGGCCAAGGCCTTTTCCCTGTGGGAGAGTGAGGATGTCAGCGCTGGCTTCGCTTTACGATTCATGGGTCGCGCAGATGAGCGCGCGGCCCGACATGCCGCTCGAAGAAATTCGCGGGCTTTTCGACCAGTGGGGCGACGTGACGGCGGAGCCGGAAGGCGTCGAATATGTGGAAGGGGCGGCCAGCGGCATCCCGGCGCTGTGGGCGGTGCCGGCAGGCGCCGTGCCGGATCGCGTGCTGCTGTGCTTCCACGGCGGCGGCTATGCGCTGGGATCGATCCATTCCCATCGCAAGCTCTATGGCCATTTCGCCAGGGCGTTCGGTTGCCGCGCACTTATCATCGATTATCGCCGCGCCCCGGAACATGTGTTTCCGGCGCAGGTCGAGGATACGGTGCTTGCCTATCGCTGGCTGATCGAAGGACAAGGATTTGCGCCAGAGCATGTGCTGCTTGTCGGTGATTCCGCGGGGGGCGCGCTTTGCATAAGCACGCTTCTGCTGGTTCGGGACCGGGGATTGCCCCTGCCCGCAGGCGCGATCCCGATGGCGCCCTATCTCGACACCGAGGCGAAGGGCGGCAGCTATGTCTCCAATGCGGAACTGGATCGGCTTGGCTCCCGCGAAGCGACGCTTGCTTTCATCCCCGTATTCCTCGGGCCGGAAGGCGATCCGCATGATCCGCTGGCCAATCCGCTTCATGCCGATCTTTCCGGCCTGCCGCCCATGCTGATCCAGGTGGGCGGGCATGACGTCCTGCTGGATGACAGTCGCGCGTTCTTCGAGAAGGCGAAGGCGGCCGGGCTGGACGTGGCGCTGCAGGTCGATCCGGACATGCAGCATGTCTATCAGTTCGAAGCCGGCAATTGCCCCGTGGCCGACACTGCGATCCGCCGCGCGGCCGAATGGGGCCGGAAAAGATTGGGCCTCGCGGCCAGTTGAATCGTCACGCGGGAGAGAGTTTTGATCAAGGTCACCTATATCGAGCAGCCGCGGCCTGACACCACGCGCGAATATTGGGCGCGGCGGTGGCGGGTTCATGGCGGCTTCGCCATGCAATTCGCGGAGTTCTGGGACCCGATCAGGCTCTATATCCAGAACGATTGCCTGGCCGATCCATCGGCTTTCGCCGGGACGGACCCGTCCTTCGGCGGAGTGGGCGAACTGTTCTACAGCGATCTCGATTCCTGCATGGCCTCGCTCGGCACCCCGAACATGCCGACGATACTGGCCGATGGCAGCCAGGTTTTCGCCCGGCAGAGGTCGGTCCATCTGATAACCGAAACCAGGGACCTGCTGGGCAGCCGCCCCGCCGCCGTGCGAATCTTCGCCTATGCAACACGACCCGCCGGAATGGCCCGCACCGATTTCCAAAAAGAGCTTGAGGCCGCCTTCGAGGGGAGCCTGGCCGTATTCCCCGCGCCCCCATTCCATATGTCAGTCGCGCATAATCTGGAAGAGCGCGAAAGCCATGAAAGCGTGCTCGACTTCTCGTTCCACACCATGGATGAAGCGGTGGCGGGCCATGCGGCCTGGGCGGACCATGTGAGTGGCGATGGGTTCCTGTCGGCGGCGCTCCTGCGCGATCCGCTCAAGGTCGCGACCCATACGCACATTCTGTATGACACGGATAATTTTGGAGAGGGATGATGTCCGAGCTTGCCGGGAAAGTTGCCGTAATCACGGGTGCAAGCGGGGGGATCGGCGCGGCCACCGCCCGCCTGATGCATTCGCGCGAGGCGCGGGTGGTGCTGGCCGATCTCGATGAAGGTGCATTGGCTGCGCTGGCGGCGGAATTGGGCGGAGATGCGGCCTGGCTCCGCTGCGACGTGACCCAGGAAGCCGATAACGCCGCCATGGTGCAGACGGCGCTGGAGCGGTTCGGCCGCCTCGACATAGCGGTTCTCAATGCCGGGATCGAGGGCCGCGCCGGGCCGATCGGGGAGAACAGCGTCGAGAATTTCGACCGGGTGATGGCGGTGAACGTGCGCGGGGTCTTTCTCGGCCTCTCGAAGGCGATGCCCGCCATGCAGGCGAATGGCGGTTCGATCATCCTGCTTTCATCGACGGCGGGCCGCAAGGG
>Ga0172382_10003229_pt1 | contig 26056 bp, 28 predicted proteins | sample Leawel138RmetaG_FD_122245 | JGI IMG/M metagenome (GOLD analysis project Ga0172382, IMG submission 122245) | Leachate microbial communities from a municipal landfill in Southern Ontario, Canada - Leachate well 138R metaG | ecosystem: Engineered > Solid waste > Landfill > Unclassified | place...
CCACCTGTTTCGGAACAGGCGGAAAATCGGTCACGTTGCTACCGAAATGAGCGGTCACGCGTTAGCGAAATGAGCGGTCACGATCAACCGAAACGGCCGGTCACGGTGCTCCGAAATCCGCACCCCTAGAGCCTGGAAAGCTTCGAATCGGCCCTGACCACAGATAATTTCAAAGGCGGCGTCAGACCCACGCGTTGCCGGCGTCACCGTTATCGGACGCTTCAAACCAAGAGCTGCAATGTTTTCCACAAGGCGGGCAAAAACCTGCCTGTTGCGGACGCGAGGATTCAGCACGCGAATCTGTTCCAGTGGAATTCTCTGAACAGTGGATGCTTCAGCGACATGAAGCTCAGTACGCGCATGTCCATGGCGTGGCATCAGGCGGCCCTCCGGTAAGCGGAGCGACGGGATAATTCGGCAAGAATGTCCAGGGTATTGAACCGATAAATTTCCAGGCTGGCCTGGTTGCTCTCAGCCAGCCGAACATGCGGTGAGGACATGTCGACAGTGGGTAGAACGTAGTAGTCCAGGGCCGCCTCTTCACCAGGGGCCATCCGAACTGCAACCGTGATATCTGGGCATAGCCCCAGGTCAAACCGGATCTTCCAGCGCTTTGCGCCAGTGGTTGATAGCTGGCACCGGCACAGCACAAGTGAGACCAGCAGCTCCTGGTTTACCTGTATCAAGTCTGTCACTGGGTCGACGTCCACCCTGCCCCCAACGTCGGCGATTTTGGTAATGGTCTGCTCCAGCAGCAGTGGGTGCATTTCTCGAAGACGTCGGTTCGCTTCGATGTACTGGTAGTCACGGTCAGGGGTATAGCCGATCAGGGAATAGCAACGCAGAAGGCTGCCAAAGCGATGTTGGTAGGCGCTGCTGGAAGGACAACCCTCGGCTTCATCAATGATCAACCCAGACAAGTAGCCGTGACGCTGGTAAATGTCTCTGAGTCGCTCAAGCATCTCCTCATCAGCCAGGCGATACGACCGGGTCTGAATAATTTCTTGAGCTGCTTTAAACAATAGGGGGCTGACAATGGCTTGGAACGCGCCATCGGCCCGCACCCATTGATCCGGTTGGTTGCAGGTGTGTTCCTGCTTTAGCTTGAACGAGGTGCGGTTCCAGACGTTGTTGCCGATGTATTTTTCGTTGATCAGTACTTGGTGGACAGTGCCGCGAGACCAGGGCCTGGCCCGATCAGTGAGGATGCCCCGGCCATTAAGCCAGTCAGCGATTTCGCGCTCAGATCTGCCTTCTTCCACGAAAAGCCGGTAAATCCACTGAACAGCTTCAACTTCATCTTCTGGCCCCGGCACCAAGATTACGCGGTCGGTCTGGATGCTTTTGTGTTCGCCTTGCCCCAGCTGGTTTTTCACCGAGCCTGCGGCATCAATCAGTTGTCGCCGCAGGCCAAACCCCGCAGGGCCGCCTTGCCGGAACCCCAGCTCGATCAGGCGTGACTGACCGGCGAATACCTTGACGGAAAGCTCGCGGCTGTACTCGCCAGCCATCATCCGTTTCACGCTTTTGATGATGTTGGATACAGGTGAGCCGTCATTGGTGAACTGCTCAGCGCAGTACTGGACAGTTACGCCAGCTTGCCGGCAGCGGACTTCATAGCTGGCACTGACATCAGGGTCTTGAAATCGCCCCCACCGGCTGACGTCGTAGACCAAGATGGTTGAGAAAGTCGCCCGACCGCTTTCAACATCATCAAACAACTGCTTTAGCGCATCACGGCCTTCAAGGCGCAGACCGCTTTTGCCTGCATCGGTATAGGTCTTGATGATTTCGAGCGAATGGGCTGCGGCGTACAGGCGAATGGTGTCGAGTTGGTTTTCAGTGGAGTACTGCTGATGCTCTGTCGACATGCGGACGTATGCCGCCGCTGGTGTGGGGCTAGCTAGATCTGCATTAGTCCCGGATTCAGTCTGATATTTCATCAGCAATCGCCCCCACCTCAGCCAACCTTTACCGAGGCAATTCAAAAATGGTCATTAGCGGCCAAGTCGCTTGCATACCAAAAAGAAAGGTAGAAGACAGGGGGCGGAAAAATGTTCACTAAAACGGGTAATTCTTTTCTGGCGCCAGAACACTATGCAGCCAGGATAGGTACGGCGTTGCGTAATGAGCTGGGCAGCACACACCAGGCGACTAAGACGCTGATGCGCTGGACGAATGCAAACGAGCGGACAGTGAAGAACTGGCTAGCTGGAACCTGTGGGCCCAGAGGGGAGCACCTAGTGGCTCTGGTCAGGCATTCCGACGCTGCTTTGGCAGCATTTCTTTTGATGGCAGATCGGAAGCACGTAGTGACGACTATTGAGCTGCCGATACTCAGGCAAAGACTACAGTCGGCGCTTGAAGGGATTGATGCATACCTCGGACAAGGTGTGCCACCAAGATCTGAATCACCATCGCAGCAAGGCAACACCAGGTGAACGATAAATGCAGTGCCACTTCGGCGCTGCATCGCCCAAGGCTGTATTAACAAATTTGATGAGAATGTCTTGAGGGTAAATGGGTATGTGCCCACTGTGCACCATCACTGACGCTACTGCATGCGTTGAGGTGTCAGGTGAACGCCCTGCTCGCGCAGTTTAAGAAATGTTTGAAGTGACTGCCGCCCGCCGTGTGGGTCAAAGCTGACTATTACATAGAAGCTTCCGCTGAGCGTACGTAACACCCAAAAAGCGCCATGCTTTTCCGCTTGACGAATATCTGACGTTCTCACCCTGTGGCCATCTTGAAATCGCCCTGAAGGATTCGCTTTGATATGCCTGTGCATCACGCCAACACCGCAGCAAGAGACAATCGTGGTGTTAGTCAGATAGGCAGTTACCGGCTCACAAAATTGATAGTCAAATGCCTGGGACAAGCGATGCACAGCATATGCAGATAGGGTGATCACCTCGTGAGTATCAGGTTTGGACATTTGAATTCACTATCTTCAGCAAATGCAAACCATGCAAATCCTCATCCCAGAGAAAACCGGCCAGCTTTGAAATACTGGTGAACCACTCTCCGCGTTGACCATCAACCAACAATACTATCCGGCGATTGCTTACAAAATCTCCATCAAAACTCATGGAGTACTCGTCGATCCGAAGCTTTTCACCAGACTCTATCACTGCATCCGCAGCGATACCGTCCGAGAATGCATTTCCAATTGTCCGGTATTCATCGACACCATCGTCTGTACTTGCGTAGGCATACAAAGATCGACTGAGGTAGGTGATTGGCTGCGAGGTTCGATTTAATAGGAAAACAGGTTGCTTGTCAGAGCAGCGGTTGAAGTATGGAATAGCTAGGTAAATTCCTGGCGCAGCCTCTTTCTCAAATTCTTGCAGATTGGCCAGAGCAAGCAGATCGGCAATCTGGCTACGCCGTTGCGCGAGAGAGCTGAAGACATCTTCATCAGCGCTTGGACGACAACCCATGAAAGCCTCCAGAGAGTCGCACGCAGCTGATAATCGCGCGTAGCGTGCCAGCTCATTAGCATGTTTCGCAGCCACTACTGGATGGCAGGTATTGGCCATGCGTAAAGCTCTGTTCATGACTTCGTCGTAGATCGGGCGATGAAGCATCAGAACCTCACGTGATATTTAATATCGATTCAAGCTTGGAAGTGGTTGAGGTCAGGTCACGATTCGCGAAACCAGTCATCGCGCGCGACTCGGCCAAATGACGGGTTATGAACAGGTGTATCGTCATCAAAGAGCCTGTTGATCCGCCGCTCCTGGCGAAGGTAGGCCAACGTGGCAAAGAAGCACGGCTCACACAGGCGAACGCGGTAGTAGTCACCATCATGGTTCGAGCCATACCCCCAGTGCGCCTCCAGGGTGCCGTACTGTTGGCCGTAGCCGGGTACACGGGTTGGCTCTCCACACACCTCGCAGTGAATGTCGGCATCGGTTTGGCTTGGTGAACTCATCAACGTCATGCCCCATGCGGAATGTAGTTAGCGCACTGGATTGATTTTCCTCAAAACGTATTCGTGTTCACCAGGTCGAGTTGGGCTAACTAGAAGACATGAATAATTGTAGACAGTTGAGCTGACTTACGAGTGCCCTGGCCAATTAGCAAATAAATTGTATTTTGTGTTTCAAACAAGTGTCCATCTGAAAACTTTACAAGTGGTGTGCTGCGAGCCCAGTCGCCTGGGTTGAAACGGCCAGCGCTATCAAAAATAACGCTATGGGCATAAATCATTACTGGTTGAAGTCCATCACTCATGATTTTGGTGCGGACAGCATCGGGCATTTCAAGGTCAATCCAAATCCATTTTCTTACCGCACAGAATGGCTTCATGAGAGATAGGCTTTGTACATGACTGATGGCTTCATCATCAGTCATATCACGACCGAGCATTGGTACGCCTTCGCCGTGAAGAAGTTCATTAATCGCTTCGAGGATATCCATGGCTCTCTCCTGGTAAGTACTAGATTAAGGAGTAGGTGGCTTCGCTACAGAGTGCGGGGTTGTTTTATAAACGACACGTATCCATTGTCATGTGCGGAATCGACAGTTGTGACTTCATCCATAAATTCTTTGAACGAGTCTGTTGGCAGATCGGTTATTAGTTCGGTAGTAAATTCGTTATGCAGTACGGTGAATGTATAGGTTCTCTTGACCAGTGAGTCGTGAACTGGAGTCTTTAGTTCGTTGAGGTAATGGCCGCTCCAGGCGAAAGGGTCGGCCCCGTCTTCCAGCACGCGTGACAATGCATGTCGAAGTGACGTCACCTCTCTTAAACTGAATGTTTCGCGGTCACTAATCAGCGTCGATAGGTGGAGCCAACTGCGAAAAAGCTTTTCCTCGTTTGCCAAAAAGGCGAGCTCGTGCACGAGCTCTGATGTCTCAGGGAAAACAAACCACACCTTGTCGAAATAGCTACGTGCGGTCTTCGCTAGCTTGAGTAATTCAGCGGCAGCTTTGATGGCTTTGCGTGACGTGTCCCCAAGGCGGCAGAAAATGGCAGTGTTATCTTGGCCATGTCGGTCTTTTATGATGAAGAATTGACCGAGTACATCGGAGCGCTCGACGTGGATGATTTCGCCTTCCTCGATACCGAAGAATGCGGTGCCACAGTTGGTCAATGCCATCACTGCATTGCGTTCATGCTCAAAGACGAGTGACCGGGCTTTTGAGCGTTTCCCTGCATCGCTTTTGGCGATCCGATCAGCGTATTTCTCGATGATGGACTGAAGGGCCTCCAGCGTGACCTTCTTAGAAATCGCCATGCCTACCAGAGACTGAGCCTCTTCAGGTGCAAGCTCATGCAGGCGTTGAATGTACTCAACGTGAGCGTACCCACCACGGACGTCTTCTGGGGAAAGTGGGCCGACGAGACGATCTAAGAATCTCCCGGCTCGGATCATTCTCGATAGGACTTTGGGTTCGTAGCTGTGTTCAGCCGCAAGCTGCTGAATGAGAAGGTTGATGCTGTCCTTGCCTTCGTAGGCATCCAATGCGGGCTGCACCTCTCTGTAGATCGCATACCAGGGCCCTTTCTTCCGCTTGTTCATCCTATGTTCCTTCAGCCTGATGGGTCTGGGGTGTGCCCCGATTGGCTCCAGCTTAGCAAATCTGGAGAACAGTTCCAGTATTGACGACGAAGAAAAGGTTGGTTATGGTGCTCAAATCTGGGAGACAGTACCAAAATGAGAGTAGCCCCAACGACGGAAAGGCAGATTGATCCTGCGAAGCGGACGCGCCGAGGGCGGCCAGCGTTCCGGATGTCCTCAGCTGGCAAAGGTGACGTGGTGCTGAAGTGCCAATCACGTCTTGAGTGGCTATTCGCGATGCTCTTTGTGCTTCATCCTGGCATCAGTGAGATCTACTTTCAGCCGCTGATCGTCAATCTGACAAGAAGCAAGGTGTACAGAAGGAAAGTAAAGCTAGACCCGCGATATAAATATTACATTCCGGACTTTTTGGTCGTAGTCAATGGCAAGGAATTTATCGTTGAGGTTAAGTCTGCTGCATTGCTAGGTATGACCAACAAAGATTTTGACCAAATCCAGGAGGTATTCGAAAAGAATGCAATTGGTTTTTGCATACTTACTGATTTGGACTTGGGGAAAGCTGAAAACAATATCCGAATTCTTTATGAATATTGTGTGCATGATGCGGGCTCTGTTACGGCTTGGGCGAATGATCTAAAGCATCTGCTCGAAACACGTCAGGATATTAATAGTGTCAGTGACTTGTCTGGTCTGCTCGACTCGGCAAATTGGTATGTTTGCTCAGGGATTTTGCGAGGTGTAATAAGTTTCGATCTGCTCAATTGGGATTTGATGGGTATGAGCTTTCCGGTAGTTCAGGCATATGGTGACCTCAAGCATCTGGAGGTAATTAGCTTTGTCTGAAGGTTTGAAGGTCGGAATGGTTACGAAAATCAATGGCGACTTGTTCGTAATTGATGAAATACTCCTGTCAATTAATACCGTACGTTTGGTAGGCAGTGGTGGCGCAAGACTAGAAATTGACTGTGATGAATTTTATGAAAAATTCTCGTCCGGAGAGTTTGTTCTTAATAAAGAATTTGAGGTTGCAAAATATAGTGTAGATAGCGACGCAGCAAGGGAAGAGACCCAATTCAGGATGGAACTAGTTGACTTGTATAAAGATCATCTAGAGAAATGCTCGAAAAAAACTGATGTCGAGAGAGCTATTTCAATATTCTGTTTTAAGCGAGGCCATAAGCCTGTTCGCCTGAGGACAGTCCGTGAATACTATAAAAAGTACGCTGATGGAAACTATGCAGCTCTCGTGCCCAACTATGGTGGTAGAGGTGGCTGTGGTTGGTCTTCAAAGAAAGAGTACGTGGAATTTGTTAAACAGAAGGCAATTGAAATCTACTTCACGGATGACAAAGTAAGTAAACGAGGTTTTTATACTCAGGTTGATGAACTCCTAAGGCAGGAGTTCGGTAATGACGCTCCGAAAATAATTATAAGTGAAAGCACATGTACCAGAATTATCGAAGGGTTCCCTGTTAACTCTGCGCTTAACGGTAGGCTTAGTAAAAAGGAACTCAATCTTGAAGAGCGTCGAGCTATTAAGAAGTACCGCGATTGTCGAGTATTTGCTGTTGTAGAGCTTGATGCCTGTACCGTGGATGTTATGGCTAGGGATGAGCATGGTAGAGCGCATACAGAGGTTACGCTTTATCTGATGCGAGATGTCCGCACGTCATATCCGATTGCTGTTTATGTTATGGCGGGTAAGCCAAGTGAGATGGGGTTCTACAAAGTCCTAGAGCAGTTTTACATGCCACGAGATGATGCTTATTACCACGCACTCGGTGTGAGCGGGATAAAAATAGTATCGGCAGCACAAATTGGCGTACTCGTTATCGATAATGCATCTGAGCACTTTGGGAAACTAGTTTGGGAAGTTATTCGCAGGCTAGGAGTCACGGTTAAAAATACCAGGCAGTATCGAGGCGATGATAAAGGCTATGTTGAGTCTGGGTTTGCTATTTTGCTAAAGAGACTTTTTGGCTTCATGCCTGGAGCAAAAAAGAGTAAAGATAAGCGTGTAAAGAATAGGATGGCAAAAGCTGAAGAAGAGGCATGCTATTCGGTCGAGGAGATTTTTCAACATGTAGTTGATTTTCTCTATGGCACATATATTCATGAGCTAAGACCAGATCTTGGGTTTATGTATGGTCAGCCTATGTCTATTGATCAAGCTATGGATAAAGAGCTATCGCTATTCAAGCCTCTGCCACCGCCATCTATTGATAAATTCAGAAGTTTGATCGTGACAATGCATTGTGAAGAGCGAAAGTATCAACATTACGGCGTTGACTTCAGAAATTTTCATTTCAACTCGCCGGAGCTTGCGCGCTACATGGATAAGACCAGCGAGAAATATGTCCTGGTGTATTTTAATCCTGCCGACTGCACAAAGGTTTACGTGACGAAAAAGAGTGACAGGAACGGTACGCTTGTCGAAGCTCAAAATAAAATGATAGGAATTCCAGAGATTTCATTTGATGAGGCTGCATCGCTTTTCGCTGAATATTCTGGTGACCATATCATGACGGGCAAGGATTTTCAGAGAAGAAATGCAAAGAAGCAAATCAAATTCACTGAAGACAGCAAGCGTAAACAAAAAATAAAAGACATCAATAAGTCAGTAAGGAGCAATACGAAAAAAGTCTTTCATCAAGAAGTCGGGGAGGCCCTATCCAAAGATGCGGTAAAGCCCAAGCAGATCAGTTTTAGTGAAACTGTTCATGATGATGATGTTACTCCTGCTGATTGGAGTAACGGGCATGAGTAATCGGGTAATTCATCATCAGCGCTTTAATGAAGCTGTTAATACCGTTTATGATGCATATATTCGTTGTGTGGAAGATGAGCCTGTTATCCAGCCAGTTTTTGGGCTGAGCGGTGTTGGAAAAACATTTTCAATAAAACTTCTAACGGAAAAAATCAGGGCTGGTGGTGAGCACGAAGTACTTGTGGTCGAGTTTCCGCCTATTCGTAGCTATCGGGCTGTCATTGATGAGTGTTTGATGCAATTCAAGTTGTCGCCACGGGCGTACAAAAACGAAGCGCTGGCCTTGGCTGGTTTGAAAAATCAAGTTGCGGCCAGATCCGTCAAACTGATCATCTTTGACGAGGCTCAAAATCTTCTTGAGCGTAAAAACGGAATAGATCCGGAGGCTATGGGTAATACGATCAAGCATATAAGTAACAAATGTAAGGTGAGCATCGCTGTTTATGGTCTTCCTGATGCGGAGCGGCTCTTTAAAGGGGATGACCAAATTGCACGAAGGTCACTGGCTCCATTTTATTTCTATCCGTATGAATGGATTGGTGATGAGTTCAAAAGCTTCCGCAATGCTTTGGGAGCATCCATACAATATTTGCACTCATTGAATATAGAAACTTTCAAAGTTAACGATCTTGATTTTGCTAAGCGAATGTATGTTGCAAGCTCTGGCCGAGTAGCATTTAGCGAAAAGCTTATTAAAGAGGTCGTTCGAATGAAAGTTAAGACGGCTTATCTCGAAGAGTTTGAAAAGGCTTATAAAAGAGCTTCATACTCTTTGTTTCTGAGCTCTAATCCATTTGCACCTGACGCTAAGATAGCTGATCAAGATATGGCAATGTCGTATACCTCAGCAATGGATCAGGCGGGTGCTCATGTCTAGTCTGAATCCTCATTTTGTTAAGCCATACGTGGATGAGTCGTTTGAGGGTTATCTGTGTCGAGTTGCTGCGAATCTAGGGTACTCATCTCCTGGCTGGCTGCTTACTGAGATTGGTATTAAGGATTCCCGTAATTGTTCGGATGAGGATATTTTTAGTTTTGCTCACCACTATGGGTTAGACCAAGCGCAGTTGTTGCGTATGTACCATTATGAATCTGTCACTGGGGCAAGACGGGGCGGTAATTTCTATCGTCTCAAAGAACATTATGTCTGTCCTCAGTGTATGAGAGATGCTGGGTATTTGCGGCAAGCATGGTGCCATGTCCTTTGCACTGCATGCAGTTTCCACGGTGTGCAGTTGGTGCCTATAAATAATTATGGTGAGAACCTTGGTTTTGGTGCGAATTTAAATCTATTCATGTTTTTTGATTCGAGACTGTACGAAACACCTGTAAATTACATAGAGGCTTCTGTCGGCCAGGTTATGCTAGCTAAATTGCTAGCTGATGCAAATCATGCTGCTAAAGTATTTCCATCTATCCTGCTTAATGAAAAGCTGCCTGAAAATTTTTCTAATTTCTTGATGCTACTATCTGAGCTTAGGTCAGAGAATGCCTATAACAAGAATAAAAATATTGGTTTTGACCAGGCAATCCAAGTGGCAACTGATCTTCAGGGGCTTCTATTTGATTTCGATAATAACTTTGACCAATCTGTCATAGATCGTATCAGTTCTGCTAACTCAAGGGTGTCTGGTGGATTTATACCAGCACTAGGAACTTGGTATAAACGTCTTCATAGAGAGTTTTCTTCAGCTGCTTATGACCAGCTTCGCGAGAGAGTTTCCCGTAAATTAGTTGCTCATGCAGAGGCGCCGTTAAACAGGAAAATGAAGCAAATAGGCTCGGCTCTGTTGGATGAGAAGAAAGCGCTTACGGGCTCTGAAGCGGCCAGACTGCTTAACTCATCTCTCGATAAGATTGTTGCTATGGTTAAGTCCGGGGAGCTTAAAGGCCGTATTGTTGAAAGCTCAGCTAATGAATTTTGTATGGTATCGAGGTCTGAGGTTGATCGTTTGCGTCAAGAGGCCCTTGAGTTTCTAGATGGCAACCAAGTAATGGAGCTTCTGGCAATTCCTAAGCGTCTGAAAGATCGGCTTATTGACTGTGAAATTTTGGTTCCAGTTAGCAGTGAGTCGCGTAGCAAATTCTCACGTGGACAGTTTAGAAGATCATCAGTTTTGAGGTTGGTTGATGTTCTTGAAGAAAATTTCAAAGCCAAAGGATATCAGTCTGGGTCAAGTCTATGTTCTATTAGTCGGAAAAGATTGAATAAGAGCGTCTCGGAAGATATTTATTCCGCAATATTTTCTGGGAAAATTCAGTGTTGTCATATTGATCAATCCAGGCATGGTCTGGATCGTTATATTTATGATGACGAAGATATAGGTTCAATTGTTGACCGGTCAGCTAGAAAGATTGAGATGTCCGCAGTCGATATGTTTGACCTTTTTGGCTATAAGCATTCTGAAGTTAAAGGCTGGATCGATAATGGTATTTTGGGGTCGCGCTCAGAGGCTCATGGAGATCATACTAGATATTACATATCACTTCCTGAGTTTAACGAGTTCAAGAGTCGCTATATCGTTCTTTCTAAAGCCGCGCGTGACATCGGTAAACTACCGGTTCACTTGACCAATTCGCTTAAGTCTCGTGGTTTATTGGTCGAGGGTAATGCTTCGTGTGGAGATGGGACGCGAGGTACTCTTATTGATATTCAAAAGCTTCTCTCTTACGCGCTGGAGCATTAGCTTGATGCGCAAGATAATTAGTTTAAATCTGTCAGTCCAGTCTCGTTATGAGCGCCTGCGTAGCTATGACTTGGATCGTCTTGTAACTGGTTATCTTCTTGACGTTGAAATCTGTGTTTGCCATGTGGTTGGTAGGGTGTACGACTCACGCCATACAGCCGATGGGTGCCAGATATTTCCTGCCCAGATTGTCTGTGTTCATAAATATGAGCGTGGGTTATGGTGTATCGAAACTGACATCGACTACTATGCTGTTGTCAGTTTTAAGTCCAAGGGGCGTGCATCACTAGATTGGTATCTCTCTCTTGTTGAGTCCATTAGGCTGTTACCTTCATCAAAGCGCTGTCACTGAACCTTGTATCCCATTAACAAGGCTCGTTTCCAACTCTAAATTCCATTGACATTTTGTCAATAGCCTATTAATTTCTCACCATCAATGTGTGTCTGCCACTGCGCAGCACTTCACATACTTTTTATGTGTCGATTAACTTTGACGATATGTAGGTTTTTGTCGTTTTACTTTGAATAAGCATGTCGCTTAACTTTGAAGTACCAACGGTAGAGTCAGGGCTTGCGGGTTGGGGAATGTCGGTTATCTTTGACGACCTCCAGCTGTGTCGATGGGCAGATTAATTGGCATGTTTGTGCGAGTTATTGGCATGCCAAAATCAGCCACTACCCCGGCCTAGCGCCGGGGTTTTTCTTTCTGGATCAGTGTTTTAGAGAAAACTGAGCAGTGCCCAGAACGCGTTGTATGTAGTGAAGCTACAGGGGAATCCGAGAAAATCTCGTTTTGAGAATGCAAAAATCTGGGAAACTTTAGGGACGTATGCAGCGCGGCAATTTATGGCAATCAGAACAGCATCGCCCATCAGCTCTTTTATATGGCGCTGATCGGTGGGTAGATAGGCAGTTCCGCATACCTCCAAATCGTGTGTTCACTAAACCCTGTCTTGGATCAGAAGATCGATATTTACTACTGACCCGACGCGGTCGCTGGGAAGACTGTGCCCCAATTCATGGATGTATTTGCAGGGCTGCATAGGCTGGTATCGGTGTTCGAGATTGGCGCGTATTCTGTGATCAGCATCAAAATTTGAGTGTGTACACAGGGAGGTGTCGATGAGCTTGCATGAGCAACAGGCGCGATACAGGCGCTTGTTTACTGAGCACGCCGCATGGCGTTTAGTGCATGCCGAACATGCTCCTATCATCCTGGCCTTCGTCAGTGACTTGTTTGCCCAAGACAGCGAAGTGTCTTTCGGCAAAGCCCGTATTGCCCTTGAGGCTGAGTTACCTGCCTGGCAGGAAAGTTACGGACTACAAGAAAACGCCGGGACTCACTTGCGCCACTGGATTCAGTCAGGCTGGCTACGTGAGCATGATGATCGACTGACTCGCACAGACGCCTTCGAGCAGGCGCTCAGGTTTGCCCAGAACCTTGAGCAGCGCGATAGCAACGCCACTGCCACGCACCTTCGTATCGTGCAGGATGCTGTTCGAGACCTGGCGGTTGCACTGAGCCCCAATCCGGAAGAACGCATCACTCTCCTTACTGCCCGTCGCCAAGAGCTGGAGCGTGAGATTGAGCTTCTGCGCGCAGGTGTCGTGCCAGAACTATCGGCACCGGAGCAGCGTGAACGCATCCGAGGCCTCTACCACTTGGCCTCAGTTTTGACCGGCGACTTCCGTCGCTTGGAAGACGAAATTCGGCAGCTTGATCAGCGGATGCGTGTCCAGATGATTGAGTCAGAGACCGGGCGTGGTGAGGTTTTGCAGGCATTGTTGGAGCACGAGGGAAAGCTGCTGCAAACGGATGCTGGGCAAGCTTTCGATGGCTTCTTTCAGCTGTTATGCGATCAGAACCGAATCATCGAGCTCCGCGAGCAATTACGCTCCATCCTCGTTCGACCTGCTTCTCAATACCTCAAACAAGATGAGGCGCGTTATCTGGCGCACTTAGTACGAGAGCTGACAAAGGAAAGTGAACGGGTCTTTCAGGTGCGTCGGCGTACAGAGGAGAGCCTGCGTGCGTTTGTTGAAAGTGGGGCCCAGCAGGAGCGTCGAGCGGTGGAGCGGCTGCTTCGACAGCTAGAGAAACAGGCTGTCACTTTCAAAGATCATGACCTGAGCTTTCGTGCGTCCGTTGCCGTGGAGTTGCCAACAGGCAGCCTTCGCGTGCGTTCTCCTTCCAGCATTCACCTGCGCTTACCTGAGGAGCGGCTGGATACCAGCAAAGTGACAGCCAACACCAATAGCCACGTTGCCAGTGTTGGCATGCTCGATCACCTCAATACAGTCAAAGTACTGGAGGTTGCGCAGGAGGTGAGGGCCCTTCTCAACCAATGTGGGCCAATGACTGTGGCGAAAATTGTTCAGCTCCGCCCCATAACTGGTGGCCTAGAGGAGCTTGTCGCGCATGTACGGATTGCTAAGGCAGTCGATGCAGTCATCTTGGAGGATGCGGAAAGCCTGCTGGTGCCAGACCGTATGGGCAATTTAATTCGCGCGACGATCCCCGCGCTATTAATGGCGGCAGAACAATTTCCTATGGATCTGGAGGAGCTCGCATTATGAGTACGGAGAATGAGACCACACCACAGGCCCCAGCCCTGTTTGACCAGTACCGGATAGTCGGCGGGGAAGGTGATGACGAGGTTCTGTGCGAAGCAATTGCCACCACTGACTCGGAGAGTTCAGAACTGCCGTCTCCAGATGCCGCGGTGAACGGAATGCCTATTGAGGCCCGCCGAGCATTAGTTTTGTTGCTTCGCCAAGGTGTCGTAATGGCGGAGACCAAACGCATCGCGTTCGAGGCGTTATGCCGTCATGAGGCGCTGATCGCGGTGCACCTCGGCAACATGTTCATGCACATGCTGTTGGATCATAAGACTGGGATCGCGATTCTTTTGCAGCAGGAAGTCTCTGAGCAAGACGATGAGGCAGATGAGGGGTCGCGGCTGATCAACAAGCGCACCTTAAGTCTTTACGACACCCTGTTGCTCTTGGTTCTGCGTAAGTACTACCAGGAGCGAGAAACCGCAGGTGAACAAAAGATCATCATCGACATCGACCGTGTCGAGGCGTTGATGACGCCATTTCTTCCGCTTACCTACAGCACTCGAAGTGACCGTCGAGCTTTGAGTGGCTCGTTGTCGCTTATGAAAGATAAGCGTCTGATCAGTACCGTACGGGGAGATGACGAGCGCTTCGAAATCACGTCGGTTATTCGCTATGTCGTCAACGCCGATTTCTTGGGTCGGCTGTTGGCCGAGTATGAGCGTCTTGCCGCAGATGTTGGGGTGAACTCCGATAGAGAGGTGCAGGATGCTTGAGACTCCTGTTGTTAGCCCTAATGAGTTGTTCAGTTCTGGGCAGATCCGTTTGGCTGAGTTGTCGGTTTTCAACTGGGGATCTTTCCACGGCTTACATACGGCGAAGATTGATCCTGACGGCACCCTCATTACAGGAGATAACGGTGCAGGCAAGTCAACGCTGATCGACGGCTTGATGGCGCTGTTGTTACCTTCCAGCAAAACCTCTTTCAATATCGCGGCGGCACAAGGGGATCGAGCGGATCGCACACTGATGTCGTACATCAGAGGGAACTATGGCAAAGCTCACGATGGAACCGAAACGGCGATTCTTCTAAAGCGGTCAGGTGCCACCGCTACAGCGCTTAGGGCGCTTTATCGAGCAGATGACGGGTCTGAGATCACCCTCGCGGCACTGTTCTGGATTACGCAGGCAAGTAATTCGCTGAACGATCTCAAGCGGCTGTTTGTGGTGGGTAAGCGCGATTTTCGGCTTGAGGAGCTGCTACATCTATTTGGTGAAGGCAACGCCCGTTTGCTCAAGCAGCACCTGAAAGAAGACCCACTGGTCGAAGCTTTCGACGCGTTTTCCGAGTACCAAGAAACCTATATTCGTCTGCTACGGATGGAGAACCGAAATGCGCCTGCCCTGCTCTCACGGGCGCTGGGTCTAAAGAAAATCGATGATCTCACCAGCTTAATCCGTGACTTGGTCTTGGAGCCCAGTCAGGTCAAGGAGTACGCCCGGCAAGCGGTCAGTGAGTTTGATGATCTGGTGAGTATTCACCATGAGTTGGATGATGCGCGGCGGCAGCGGGATGCCCTGATCGAGCTGCCGGAGACGAGCCGGGTACTGCGTCAGGCTCAAGACGAGCTAAGCCGGTTGATTGCCGAGTCAGCGGGTCTGTCGGTGTACTTTGGGGAGCAGTGTCATCGCCTTTGGGGGCTTCGCCTGGCGCAGCTTGAAGGTGAGTTGACGCGGCTGAGCGACGAGCAAAACCGACTGAAGGATCTTGAGGAACAAGCGAATGGACGAGTCCAGACGCTTTACCATGCCTACCAGTCCCAGGGTGGCGAGCGTTTAGAAGGGCTAAAGCGAGAGCTTCGGGAAGCTACCTCGGCACATGGGGAGGCTGTCGGTGCCGCCCGTGCCTATCAGATGGATGTGCGGGCGCTGAGTCTGCCAGAGCAGCTGGTGGCTGATGTGTTTAAGCAGAACCAGGCCAAAGCACAAAGCATCCTATTGGACATGCCAACGCAGCGACAACAGGCGCAAGATCGCTTTGCGGACGCCGCCCGAGCACTCTCCGATCACCAAGTACGCCTAACGCAGCTGGCTTCACAGATTCAAGACATTGAAGCGCGTCCAGACTCCAACATTGAACCGGGTTATCAAAGGCTGCGTGACCAGCTCGTTGAGAGCTTGTCGTTGGACAGGTCAGAGATTGTATTCATCGGTGAGCTGCTGGATGTGCGCGAGGAGCACAAACAGTGGCGTGGGGCCATCGAGCGTGCCTTGGGTGGCCTCCGAACCACTTTGCTTGTGCCTGATGGGCAGTATCGACTGGTCACTAAATGGCTAAACGCCCGCCATACGGGTCTACACGTCCGGGTACAGGTCGTTCGGGCACATGAGCAGAGTACCGAGTTCATACCGGACGGTTTCCTGAGGAAGATGGAGTGGCGGCCACATGGCTACCGTGATTGGCTGAAAAAGCACCTTTCGCGTTTTGATCTGCGGTGTGTCGATTCGACCGAGCTCCTTGATCAGACCCCGTTCTCGATGACGATCCAAGGGCTTATGCACCTGGAGAAAGGACGGTTCGAGAAAAAGGATCAGCAGCGGGTGGATGATCCGCGTCACTGGTGTTTGGGGTTCAGTAACAAGGATCGGTTGGCTGCGCTCAAAGCAGACCATGTAGCGTTTCAGGCTGAGCTGATCGACCTGGGGAAGGCGACCCAGCTTGCTCGCACCTTTATGAATAATCTGGATGACACGGCTCAAACGTGGGGACGGATCGCCAAAACGTCCTGGGCCAGGATTGATGTTCAGTCGGCGCAAGCTCGAATGGATACTTTGCGTTCTGATCTAGAAGCCTTAGAACGGCCTGATAGTGACTTGGGCATGGCTAAGGTGCGCTGGGAGGCGGCGTGCGCGGAACACTCGGAGATACGCCGTCAGCAGGATGAGAACAGCAGGCAAATTGGCGGCAAAGAAAGCGATATTGGCCACGCCAGAATCCAGATCGAACTTGCTTCGGATGCTGCGCAAGCCGGGTTAGTCGATGTGGTTAGGGAGTCGCTCACCATACGTGTGGGACAGATGCATATCGATGATCTTGAGATGGCATCAGAGATCGAGACCCGTCATCGCTCAGAGTTGGATGAGACCAGACAGAAAGCCCATGGTCGAGAGAGCAAAGCGTCAAACAGAGCCAGCGCTATCGTTACTCGGTTCAAGACTGAATGGCCCTTGATTGCCAATGATTGGCTGGGGGGTATTGATGGGCTGGACGATTATCTAGATCACCTGGTGCACCTTGAGACCGAAGGCTTACCGGATCTGGTGGATCGGTTTCGTGAGCGCTTGAATCGTAATGCGACCCAGTCCCTGGCCCGCATCAGCCAAGCCATTGATGCGGAGCGCGAAGACATTCGAGATCGGATCGAAACGATCAATGATGTTTTGGAGCGTACAGAGTTCAAGCATGGGACTTTCCTTCGTTTAGGTAGCCGCTCGGAGACCTTTGAACACGTAAAAGTCTTTAACAGCCAGATGATCCGTGTGCTGGCTCGGGCGGGTAGCGATGACCATGATGGGCGCTTCCGTGAGTTGAAGGAGCTGGTTGAGAAGTTGGAGAAGGCGACTAACCCAGCTACATCCGGCACTTTAGAAAGCCTGCGTCTGCTGGACTCTCGTTATCAGCTGTCCTTCTTCGCTGAGGAGGTTGAGAAAGACAGTAAGAAAGTGCGTGACGTTCTGGAGTCCTCCAGCGGCAAGTCAGGTGGCGAGAAGGAGTCCTTTGCTGGAACCATTGTGGCGGCAAGTCTGGCGTATGTACTGACACCCGATGGGTATGACAGGCCTCTTTACTGCACTGTGTTCTTGGATGAGGCCTTTTCTAACACCGCCGAGGCAGTTAGTCGCCGCGTTCTCAAAGTCTTCCGAGAGCTGAAAATTCACGTCAATCTGATTACGCCATACAAGAACCTCAACCTTGCGCGGGAGTCTGCGCGTTCCTTGCTGATTGCCGAGCGGGATCAGGATAAGCATGAGAGCCGTTTGTGCGAGGTCACCTGGGAAGAGATCGATAAGCAGCTCAATCAGCATGAGCATCATGTGCTTCAAGGCGCGGCCAAATCCTTGGGCATTGAGATGGAACCGGTCTAATGAGGGAGTGGGGACGGCTGCCGCAGGAGGTCATTGAGGAGCTGCGAAGAGTGGAGTGGGATCACCCAGGCAGGCTCAGAGATCGCTTATCAGGTGAGCGGCGATTTCCTATTAAGCAGTTGCTGGGATTGCCCACTGGTAGTCAGGCGCTGAGTGACATCGGTCATTTTCATGACTACGTAGCAGCCTGGCGGCAATGGCCAAACCCACACCAGGTCATTTGGACGTCACGGCAGTTTCGGCAGCTGGGGACGTGTGACGTGCCCGAAAGACTAGAAATAGGGTCGATTCAAGCGCTTATTGAGGTATTGGGATCGCTGGCCATTGAACGAAGTGCGGGATGGGCGGCGCGGATGGAGCCTCTTCTCGCCCTCAACAAGAGCTTGTACCCGACACTGATCAAGCAAATTTTAGAGCTGGAAAAGCTGTCTGTTGTCGAAACCCAACTGCTTGCGCATGTGCTTCCCCAGCTCCGGCGTGGTATGGGTGAAGGACGGTACTTCAGAGCATTACCGCTTCAGGGTGTGGATACCAAGTTTCTAGAGGTCAACCAGTCCTTGATTACTGCGCTTCTGGACGGATTGCACGAGCAGCAAGTCTCCAGCTGCGGAGGGCTAGAGCAATGGTTGGCGTGCATTCCGGTACCTGCGAATTGGTTTTATGTAAGGCCACTGTGCCCGCAGGTACGGATGCAGTTGGCGGGATTCGACGTCTTGCGCATCCCGCTGGAGCAACTTCTAGAGCATCCCCTACCCGGTGAGCGGGTGCTTGTTGTGGAGAATTTACAGTCTGGATTCGGGTTGCCGGATATGCCGGGCACGGTTGCGGTATTTGGCGGAGGGCGCAACACGGTCTGGCTTAAGGCGCGCTGGCTAAAGGAAAAGCGCATTGGTTACTGGGGAGATTTGGATACCTGGGGGCTAAAATTCTTAGCTGACGTTAGAGTCATGCAGCCGCACGCCGAAGCATTGATGATGGATAAATCCACGCTGCTTGCTTACAGAGACCGTGGGGTAAGCGAGGTGCGACCAGCAAACTTGCCTGAGCTAGGTCTAAGTTATGCTGAGACCGAACTTTTCGAAAGCCTCCGCTCTGGAGAGTACGGAATTGGGCGTCTGGAGCAGGAACGACTATCCCAAGACTATGTGGTGGATGTTTTGCAAAGCTGGGCGATGATGCCGTGCAAATGAGCATCAGCTCGGGAAGGCAAAGAATGAGTCGTGGTGTTCGGAGAGGTCTGATAGAGCCTCTGGATGCCAAAAAGCCAAGGAGAATAGGTGGTTGATTGCTGACGTTGAACGTTTTCTGCGGGAAAACCCAGGCTCAAAGGCAAAGGATATTGCCAAGCATTTTGGAGTGGGTAAGGGGGAGATCAATTCGCTTCTTTATAAGAATCCCGATTCATTCGTCCATGATCCCGATCATCGCTGGTCAGTGGTGATGGATAAGCTGACGGTTGTCCTGAAAAAGGAGGCATGGGTGGACAGCGCCTCATTCGAGGATGTGCTGGCTGCTGTTGGATCGCCCTTGGATTCGGTCTGCTCAGGCGCTGAGTTCGTTGTGCCCAAAGGCTGCAAGATTATGATCGACGCGGCTGCGCGAATCTTGGCGTTGTGCAATCAGCTCGTAATGGTTGGCAAAACGTAAGCGTACGCTCGCTACCGTCTTGACCCTCAGGTCTTAATCCGCTTCAGGCGCTGGTTGATGGCGTCGCGGTCAAAAGCCGTGGGATCGAAGGTATCGCCGTACCAGTCGAGCATGTTCAAGTATTCGGGATGCTCGGGGTCGGCAAGCGCATCCAGAAAATCAGCGTAACCCGGTGCGCCGCCAACATCCTCCGGCGGACTGGCATTGGCGCCGTCGATGCAATACGGCACTTGCGGGCACGCAATGGCCGGCAACAGTCGCTCGGTCTTGATCCGGTGCTCCCAGTTGTCGCCAAAGTCATAGACGTAACGAAACGTCTTCGACCCATACAGCACCTTTGTCAGCGTCTTGCGCTGTTCCGAAACGACCGAAGGGCCCCAGTCGGGATCGGGAATACCGTAGCTTTCGCCAGCGATTTCAAACTCGTGAAGATGGGTGTCGCTCCAGCCCATCACCACCTGAATGACCTGGTGCAGCTTGCTCAGGGTGATGCGCTCGGGCACGGCGACCCGGCGCCAGATGGCGGGTTTTATCCACGTCAGCTCGATGTGCAGTTGCAGGAGACGGTCGCTGGCCGGCTGGCGCAAACGGGTGACGTTGGGCATGGGTCAAGCGGCCTCATGTTCTAAGGTAGGCAGAGCAATATTCCAGGGCAGCAAATCGTCGAGCTGATTGATTGGATAGTCGGCGATGCGCTCCAGCACGTGCGTCAAATAAGCCTGTGGGTTCAATGCGTTGAGCTTGGCTGAACCGACCAGGCTATAGATCGCCGCCGCTCTTTCTCCGCCGGCGTCGGAACCGACGAACAGATAATTCTTGCGACCCAGCGCGACTGTACGCAGGGCGCGTTCGGCGGCGTTGTTGTCGATCTCAATGCGGCCATCCGTGCAGTAGCGCGTCAGCGCCTGCCAACGTGCGAGGGCATAGTAGATCGCACCGCTCAGCGCCGATTTGGACGGCAGTTGCGTCAGCGTGTGGTTAAGCCAGGCGTGAAATTGCGCTAGCAGCGGGCTGGCTCGCCGCTGCCGCACTGCGCGTCGTTGATCGGGCGGTTGTCCACGAATTTCCGCCTCAATGGCGTATAGCGCACCAATCCGCTGCAAGGCTTCAGCGGCGATCGGTGAGGCCAATGCCTTGTGCAGGTCGAAAAACTTGCGCCGGGCATGCGCCCAACAAGCCGCCTCGTGAATCGTGCCCGCGGCATAGAGTTGAGCGAAACCGGCATAACCATCGGCTTGTAATGTCCCGGCGAAGCCTTTGAGATGGGCTCGGGGGTGCTCGCCTTTGCGATCCGGCGAGTAGGCAAACCAGACCGCCGCAGGTGTGCTACTACCTGTGGGGCGCTCGTCACGCACATACGTCCACAAGCGTCCGGTCTTGGTTTTACCCTGGCCGGGGGCGAGCACGGCGATCGGCGTATCGTCGGCGTGGACTTTGTTGCTGGTCATGACGTGCTGCCGCAACCGGCCGACCAATGGCTGTAAGAGCCGGCTCGCTTCGCCGACCCAGTCGGCCATGGTCGAGCGCTCCAGGGACACGCCCTCGCGCGCATAGATTTCGGACTGCCGATACAGCGGCAGATGATCCACGTATTTGGACACCAGCACATGGGCCAACAATCCTGGCCCGGCAAGCCCCCGGGCAATCGGGCGGCTAGGGGCAGGAACCTGCACAATCCCGTCACGGCAGCGGCAAGCCAACTTGGGCCGCACATGGCGAACCACCTTGAACCGTGCCGGCACGTACTCCAGAACTTCAGCCACGTCATCACCCAAATGGCGAAGTTCGCCGCCACAGCCAGGACACTGCGTATCGGGTCGATGGACGTGGATTTCACGCGGCAAGTGCGCGGGCAATGGCTTGCGTCGTACAGGGGGACGTGGATGCGATTCGGCTGGTGGTGGCGAGGCCAGTGCGGCCTCGCTGACCTGCAACTCCTCGAGCGTCAGTTGCAGTTGGTCGAGCATGCCATCGAGTTGCTCAGAACGCCGACCAAACTGCGTGCGCCGCAGCTTGGCGATCATCAGTTTCAGGTGCTCGATTTCCCCGCGCTGGGCGGTTACCAAGGCTTTCAAGGCCTGGATGTCGTCAGGGAGGCAGTCAGTCGCGCAGGTCATGGCGCGATGTTACTGGTGTTCTCCTGCGTTGAAAATCAGACCGTTCGTACCGGTGCGGTGCGTATCGGTCGGCGCCAATCGATGCCCTCCAACAGCATCGCGAGTTGTGCCGTCGTCAAGGATACGCTGCCGCTGGCGGCCTGCGGCCAGACGAAGCGCCCCTGCTCGAGCCGCTTGCAGAACAAACACAAGCCATCGCCATCCCACCACAGCAATTTAATCCGGTCACCCCGTCGGCCTCGAAACACAAAGATCTGGCCAGAGAATGGATCCGCTTCAAGCTGAGTTTGCACCAGGGCCGCCAGGCCATCGAACCCCCGCCGCATGTCCGTGACCCCGGCAGCGATCCAGATGCGAGTCCCGATGGGGGGAGCAATCATCGCAACACCTGCTGCAAGACCAGTTGCAAGGTTTGCAGGTCGGGCACGCCCTCAATGCGCAAGGTGACCCGACCGCACTCCACGACCAGACCGCCCGGACTCAGCGGCAGTCGCACGGCCTCTTCTTCTGCTGAAGACGTCGGCGCCTTGCTCAGATTGACCGGTAACAAAGTGGCCTGCTGGGCGACTGGTCCCAGTTGCCCCTCCCGATAGTGACGGCGCCATTTGAAGACGAGATTGGCATTGATCTCATGCTCTCGGGCGATCAACGCGACTGATGCGCCGGGCAATAGCGTGGCCTCGACGACGCGACGCTTGAACTCTACCGAAAAGTTCGGGCGGCGACTGCTGCGAGGCGGGGTTGGGAGCGTATCCACAATGGTGTCCACTAAAAATGGTGGGCACCATTGCGGCGTTTTTCAAGGTAGTTGTCGCGTCGACCGTGTTTCTATGCGGCGTGTTGCAGTTGCGGTTGCTCCCGTTCCGGGTTGAGCGTGACCGCGCCGACCGGTGTCCAGTTTCTTGTACTGCCTGACCATCGCGCCGGCATGCGGGCGCGGGCCTGCTGATACAGCGCGTGACGGCGGGCCAGCACTTCATGATCCAGTCCGCGATGGCGCTCTGCCGGTGTCACGAAGCGTATGCGGCTGTGTCGATGTTCGTGGTTGTACCAGCGGATGAAGTTTTTGACCCATACGCGCGCAGCGGCCAGATCGGCAAAGCCGTTCTTCGGCCACTGCGGGCAGTATTTCAACGTCCTGAACAGCGACTCCGAGTAGGGGTTGTCATCGCTGACCCTCGGGCGGCTGTGTGACGGGGTGACGCCCAGGTCGTACATCTTTTGCAGCATGGTCACTGACTTCATTGGCGCACCATTGTCCGAGTGCAACACGGGCGGCTTCAGCGAGCATCGCTCGCTGAGTACGCTGCGTTGCAGCAGGCCCGCAGCCAGTTCGCCGCTTTCCTGTTGGTAGACCTCCCAGCCCACGGCCTTGCGGCTGTAGATGTCCTCGATCAGGTACAGGTAGAAATACTTGCCACGCACCGCTGTCGGCAGGTAGGTGATGTCCCACGACCACACTTGGTTGGCGGCTTTGGCTACATGGGTCTTGGGCGCCGCGATCTTTCGCGGTGGCTGGCTGCGGCCGCGCCGGTGCTGCTGGTCAGCCGCGCGCAATACGCGGTAGAAGGTAGACTCAGAAGCCAGGTAACACTGCTGGTCGGCTAAGCGCGGCACAATCTGGCTCGGCGGCAGATGCGCGTATTCCGGGCTGTTGCAGACGCTCAGGATCACCTCCCGCTCCGCCTGATTCAGGGCGTTGCGGGGTACCGGGCGTTCGGTGGTGGTTCGGCCATCGGCGTGCATGACTTTCTCTTCTGTCCAGCGTTGCAGCGTGCGCAGTGGCACGCCCATTTCTTCACAGGCTACGGCTTTGCGGGCACCGGCAGCCACAGCTTCTCCCAGCCACCTAACGAATTGCTGCCGTTCTGGCAGCGAGGTCAATTGCCCTCGCTGTCGTCGCCCCAGTAGGCATTGAGCTTTTTTCGCAGCACCAGAATCGCCGCCGTTTCGGCCAGGGCCTTGTCCTTGCGCCGCAGTTCGCGTTCCAGTTCACGGATACGCTTCTTGTCCGTTTTGGCCTGCTCCCGTTCAGCCTGACGCTGGGCTTTTTCCGTCTGCTGGCCGGTGATGCAGGCTAGACGCCAGGCACTGACCTGTTCGGGATACAAGCCCTTGCGGCGGCAGTACTCGCTCAACTCGATTTCTGACAGCGCAGCGGTTTCCAGCACCACGGCAAACCTGGCTTCGGCCGGCCAGTTATCAGGCAACTTCTTGTCTCCTGGCACGGGGCCTCCTTCAGCCTTAGCCTGCTTGCGCCAAGCATACAGACTCATCTCAGAGACACCTTCCTGGCGAGCCAACTCAGCTACGGACAGGTTCACCGGAGGAAGCAATTTCTTCAACAAGGCAGCTTTTCGTTCAGCAGAATAACGCGACATTGCACAGCTCTTTCCGCCCCCGGTTCAGATTGGGTGCATCCGGTGACGCGACAACTAGCCTGACACCGGGGGATTGTGGCTATTCAAAGCTTCGGTCGGCAGTGGGTGCAGGGCGGACGCTTACGGCAAAACAGTGTCGATTGATTTCAGTGCCTGTAAAGCGACGCTGACCTATTTCAATCGACTAGGTTTTTTTGACCACCTAGCCGGGGCGGTGGATGTGATTCCGGAGCGCCCCTCTCAGTCTGGAGCGGCAACCTACCGTGGTAACAACGACGGTGTGGTTGAGCTTGCTTCTATTGACCCTCGCATTCCCGATGAGTCGATCCCCAAGCGTCTGAAAAACAGCCTCGTGAGGTGTGCAGGTGAACGTTATTCGCAGTCCGCGTTTACGTTCATTTCTGAGTTATTTGGTAACGTGGGGGATCATGCGAAGTCAGCGATTCCGGGTTTTGCAGCTCTTCAGCACTACCCGAAAGGTGGCAAGATCCAGACAGTGATCTCTGACAGCGGGATTGGCATTGTTGGAAGCCTTCAGCCCGTTCTGGAGCGGAGGTATCCGGAGCTTTTTCAACAGCTCGATTTCTCGAAGTCAGAGGCAGGGCCGGAACTGGTCTTGCACGTCATCAAGCAGGGGCGAGTCTCCAGTTCTGATGACGATGGTCGGGGGCTCGGGTTGAAACGAAGTGGTGAGGTGGCCGCTGATTTCAACGCAACGGTTACGGTGAGACAAAAAAATTTCGAGCTGACAATGGTCTACAGCGATGGTCGATTCAATCGCAGCCACCATCGCGTGGACATGCCAACCATCCTGGGAACCCATATCTGCTTCGACTTCTTAATTGACAGCTAGAGCCCTCTCGTTAAACTGAGCAAATGAATCAGAAATCAATCACGGTCAAGCTAATAGACTTCACCGAGGACGACCATCCATTTGGCAATGTCCAGGGAAAGGCAACCTTTGGGAAGCTGCTCGACTTCGTTCACTCCCATCCGCAGTATTCCGTTTTTGGAGTCTCCCTCACCGGCATAGAGGCGACGGACGCATCCTTTCCGAGAGAAAGCGTGGTTGCAGTCGCGAAGTTTTTCAGGGGGGAGCGTGGCTTCTTCCTCAAGGATGTCAAAAGTCGAGACTTGCTGGACAACTGGAGCTATGCGGCCCAGGCCAAAGACATTCCTCTGACTGTCTGGGCCGATGACGGTTACCAAATTATCGGGCCTGAGATCAGCTCGTCCACGAAGGAACTGTTGGAGTGCGTGCTGTCTCAGCGTTCGGTAACTGCCGCCAAGGTGGCCGAAACGCTGAAAATTTCGGTCGCCAATGCCAGTACCAAGCTCAAAAAGCTCAAGGATCAAGGGTACATCCTCAGAGCCGAGGAGACGGCTGAGTCTGGCGGGATCGAGTACGTCTACTTTGCCATTGGCGAATCTGCTTAAACAGCTTTACATAATCAGAATAGAGGCGTAACGTTTGCTTTGACTCCAAGGGATTTGTGTAATCTCTGGTTAAACTGAATAAATAAAGCAGAATGGTGATCGATATGGCAACGAATCCTCCGGCAGGTGATGGGCATCGAAATGGTGCTGTGCGTCAGCGTTCCCAAACCCAGACTCCGTCTGGTCATTGGGTCAAACGTGATACGGAAACCGGCCAGTTCATGGACGTGAAAACGTCGGATAAAACGCCGTTCAAAGGCGTGCGGAAAGAGAAATAGGAGAACAGCTCATGAGTGCGAAATACGAGATTTTCCTGGGAGCGGATCGTCAGTATTACTTCCGGTTGAAGGCACCTAATGGCGAGAAAATTCTTGCCAGCGAAGGCTATACCACCAAGGCGAACTGCCAGAATGGTATCCAGTCGGTGAAGACCAACTCCCCTTACGATGCCAACTACAAGAAGCTGACGTCCATTAACTCCCAGTACTACTTCACCCTGCACGCAAGCAATGGGCAGGTAATCGGCAAGAGCGAAATGTATACGTCCGCTCAAGCACGTGATGGTGGTATCACGGCGGTTAAGGCGTACGGCCCGAGTGCTCCGGTGGTAGATCTCACCTGATACATCGTGCTTGTACAAACCCGCTTCGGCGGGTTTTTTGTTGGTGCGCCAGGCATGGCGCGTTGCGCGCAAGCGCAACCAGCTTGGCTGTGGTGGCCACGCTGGTGACTGGGAGGTGAAAGTCCTCTACACACCCGGCAAGGGGAAGTGTTAGCCAGAGGCAAG
>Ga0172382_10003230_pt1 | contig 26045 bp, 25 predicted proteins | sample Leawel138RmetaG_FD_122245 | JGI IMG/M metagenome (GOLD analysis project Ga0172382, IMG submission 122245) | Leachate microbial communities from a municipal landfill in Southern Ontario, Canada - Leachate well 138R metaG | ecosystem: Engineered > Solid waste > Landfill > Unclassified | place...
GGTCGTGTGGCACCTGCTCTGGGCCGGCGACCTGTGCGCCGACATGAATGCGCCGTGGACGCCGCACACCGAGGTGACGTTGGGTAGCGGGGTGCGTCATGACTAGTGTTCGCACCGTCCTCGTCGACGGCGCTCGACTCCTAACCGATTCCGGCACAGCCCAGGTACTTTCGGTCGACGACAGCGGTGTGGGTTTGCGGTACTCCTGGGGCGATGCAAGCACGATCAGCTGGGCCGACCTCGGCACCCTCCGCTCCATTGAGGACGGCATTGCCGAAGCGCTGAGCGAACCGCTGCAGCCAGTGTGGGACGGTCTCGACGAGGCCATCCGCTCCGCCGCACTCACGCGACTGGAGATCGTGCAGGAGATTATTACCGGCTACCGCGACGGCCATCCCGCCTTCGCGCGCGAGGGTGAACCGCGGTCACCGTTCGGGCCGGGATTCGGCGTATCCGAGCACAAGCGCTGCATCGCGATGGCCAAGCAACTCAACCTCGAGGCGAAGTTCGATCGCGACCTTCAACGTCGCCTCGCCGAAGGTGACCTCAAGTCCGGGGGCGTCAGCGAGCAGACCATCAGACGTTGGGTTCGGGAGTTCAAGCGAGACGGGCTACTTCACTGGACTTGTCAAAGGTTGTTAAGGGGAGCCGCAGTCCATCTGGCGGGTGGTTTGCTTCCGTCAGCGGCTTGGCCCCATCACTCCGTGACCCATACCGGGACCCATCATTCCGTGACCCATGCCAGGTCCCATCATCCCGCCGCCCATCATTCCGCTCATCATCGCCGGCATCCCTTCGACGACGAATCCGGTGACTTCGCGGGCGTGTTCGCGAATGGCGTTGGTCAGTTCTGGGTCGCTGGAGGTTTCGACCACCACCACGCCGCTGGGTGTGAGCGTGATCTGACGTTGATAATCGGCAGCGCGGCGGAACAGGGTGGGCAGGCTTGAGCTCATGCAGGTGACTTCACTGCCCTGATCGAGGTGGGTGTACATCGATGAGACGTGGGCCTGCAGTTCGGTGACGAGGTCGGCGGAGTCGGATTCGGTGGTGGTGCGCACGCCTCCGGGAATCTCTTCCACGCTGCGTCGAAGCTCCTGATGCCGCATGAACATGTTCATGTAGGCGCGCATGTCCATGCCGGTCGCGCCACCCATCCCGGGTTGGGCACGGCTGATTGGTATGTCGATAATGTTGCGCAAGACATACCCCAGGCCGAAGAGGGCCCCACCGGTGGCGAGCATTCTCAGCGCCGCTCGCCTGCTCATTCCGGTCATTTCCGATGATCCCTTCGCGTGCTCGACGTGTGCCGTGACAATCGCGTTGTGGGCGAACGCGCGGTGCGAGTTGCGTCCGTCTTGGGGCTATGGCGGCTTCGTGGCCGACGATGGCCGACTCGACGAGACAACGTGAAATTGCTGCCGTCGCAGCGTGAACCTGTGCTTGTGCGCTACGGCCGAGGTGTGGTTGGAGTGGTTGTCGGCGGCTGCGACTGGCCGGGCCCCCAGGGGCCAGAGGGCCCCATGTTCCCCGGTGGCCACGAGCCCTGCGGTCCCATCATGCCGGGTCCCATCATGCCGGGTCCCATCATGCCGGGTCCCATCATGCCGGGCGTTCCTTGACAGTGCCCCCGATTGCCGCCGAAACCGTCGGTGGCCCTGCCGATGAAGAACCCGGAAAAGAACACCACCGCAACGATGAACACCGCAGCGGCGGCAATACCACTCCACGCCAAGGCGTGGTTCACCCCTCTGCGCTGTCCGGCCGCGGCGATTCGTTCGCTCGTTGATTCAGGTGTATCGGTCATTCTTTCAATCTCCTTCGCTGCATCCATTTTTGAGGTCCTCGGTCGACTGGCACCGCGCTATCGGCCGACGCTGAGCTGTCGGCACGTGAGTCATCGCGGTTCCTGGTGTTCGCGCAGCAGCGTCATCCGCCGCAGATACTCATCCTCATCGATGTCGCCGCGCGCAAACCGTTGGGCTAGAGCATTTTCCGGCCGCGACCAGGTCCCTGAATCCGTGCGGTTGCGCTGTGCATCGCTACCGGCGAGATGCCGAACGGCCAGCACGACCGCGGTGATCAGGGCGGCCGACAACAGCACCATCACCACGCCCATGAGGATCCAGCCGCCCCATCCCCAACCGCCCCACATGCAGTCGTCTGTGCCGTACATCATGGTGGTGAACCCCTTTCATCTGACTGGCCGGGAAATGTCTCACCTGACACCACGATGGACTGGCAGGGCGCTCGGGCGGTAGGGCCGATGTGCCTCAACATGCCCGCAAGCCGTGCCGAAACCAGAAAGTGCCTGTCTCCGTAGTTCGGCGGCATTGGCTCGAGGATCATTTTCCTGCTACCTCTCAGCGTGAACCCTATTCTCCAATACCCCTGCGGGTATAGCAAGGGCGGTTTTCGGGGCGGATCCAACACGGCGTGGCGATCCGTGCCGCTCCGGCGACCCGACCGCCCGCGGATATGCCCTTGACCGGCCCTGTGTGCGCGGTGTGGTGTGTGGGTTGGCATGCGGCCTCAGCCCGGTTCGCTTTCCCTGCCACGGGGCGTGTGCGCTGATGGAGATTGTCGGACAACTCCCGCCGATCATGAAGGCGCCGCTGCTGTGTGGGCTGTTGCTGGTTGGTCGGCCGGTGCAAGGGGCAGGGGCTTGGCGCGGCCGGCGCGCACACCGTTGGCGATGACGACGACCTCGGCCAGCTCGTGGACCAGCACGACGGCGGCCAGACCGAGCACACCGAGCAGCGCCAGCGGTATCAACACGATGATCAGCGCAAGTGACAGGCCGACGTTTTGCAGCATGATCCGTCGGGCGCGGCGGGCGTGGCTGAATGCCTGCGGCAGGTGGCGCAGGTCTTCACCCATCAATGCCACGTCGGCGGTCTCGATGGCTACGTCGGTGCCCATCGCCCCCATCGCGATACCGAGGTCGGCGGTGGCCAGGGCGGGGGCGTCGTTGATCCCGTCGCCGACCATGGCTGTGTTGCGCTGGGCACGCAGCTCTTCGATGAGCCGCGCCTTGTCCTCGGGACGTAGCTCGGCGTGCACATCGTCGATACCGACATCTTTGGCGAGCGCGGCGGCGGTGGTGTGATTGTCGCCGGTGAGCATCGCGATGTGGTAGCCGTCGCGGCGCAGCTGGGCGACGACCTCGGCCGCCTCGGGACGGAGTTCGTCGCGCACGGCGATCGCGCCGACTGTTTGGCCGTTGTCTTCGACGAGCACGGCGGTGGCGCCGGCCTGCTGCATCCGTACCACGGCATCCGCCAACGCGCCCGCATCGAGCCACCCGGGGCGGCCCAGGCGAATCGTGTTGCCGTCGCGGCGGCCGGTGAGCCCGGCGCCGGTCACCGCCTGCACGTCAGTAGCCGGGGTGACCTCGTTGACGGCGGCCAGGATCGCCGCGGCCAGCGGGTGTTCACTGCGCGCTTCCAGCGCTGCGGCCAGATCGAGCACCTGCTCGCGAGTGGCGCCGTGGGTGGTGGCCACCTCGATGACAGCGGGCCGATTGGCGGTCAGGGTGCCGGTCTTGTCCAGGGCGACGCCGCGCACCGCGCCGAGCGCCTCCAGCGCGGCCCCACCCTTGACCAGCGCACCGAGCTTGCTGGCCGCACCGATCGCGGCGACCACGGTCACGGGCACCGAGATCGCCAACGCGCACGGCGAGGCCGCGACCAGTACCACCAGAGCACGTTCGATCCACACGGCCGGATCGCCGAGCAGGCTGCCGATCACTGCAATCAGGGCCGCGGCGATCATCACCCCGGGCACCAGCGGTTTGGCGATGCGGTCGGCCAATCGCTGAGAGGCGCCCTTGCGAGACTGTTCGGCCTCCACAATCTTCACGATGAGGGCCAGCGAGTTGTCCTCGGAGGTGGTGGTGACCTCGACCTCCAGCACGCCGGTGCCGTTGATCGAGCCGGCGAACACCTCGTGGCCCGGTTCGGCTTCCACGGGCACCGACTCACCAGTGATGGCCGAGACATCCAGCGCGGTGCGGCCGTTCCGGATGATGCCGTCGGTGGCGATCCGCTCGCCGGGCTTGACTAGCATTCGGTCGCCGACACGCAATTCACTTGAGGACACGACCATCTCGGTGTCGTCTCGCAGAACGGTGGCCTGGTCAGGCACCAGCGACAGCAGGGCGCGCAGTCCGCGACGGGTGCGGGCCAGCGAATACTCTTCCAAACCCTCGCTGATCGAGAACAGGAACGCCAGCATCGCGGCTTCGCCGACTTCGCCGAGGAGCACCGCGCCCACAGCGGCGATGGTCATCAACGTGCCCACCCCGATTCTGCCTTTGGCCAGACGCTTGAGCGTGGACGGCACAAAGGTATAGGCGCCGACAACCAAGGCGAGCGCTTCCAACGTGAGCACGACCGTCGGCGGCGCACCTGCCCCGCCGGCGATCAACTCGGCCAGCAGGAACACGCCCGCGACGGCCGCGAACTGCAGTTCCCGAACCTGCCACAGGGATTCGGCCTGCTCCTCGGACTGCTCGCTGACGTCGGCCTCGTCTCCGCCGCAACCGCAGGTGTTACTCATTTCTTGGTCACCGTCGCTTTCTTCGTCGCATCGGCTCCGTAGATAGAGCACAGCACCACCTGGTTGCCGGTCGCGGCCAGCAGCGATTCCGCCGACGCGAGCAGATCCATCAGCTCGGGGCGAGTCAGGGAGTAGAACATCTGCCGGCCTTCCGGGCGCCCGGTGACCAGGCCGCACTCGCGTAGGCAGGCCAGATGCGCCGACACAGTCGACTGCGCAGTGCCCAACACCCTGGTCAGATCCACCACCCGGGCCTCCCCTTCGGTGAGGCGCTGCAGGATCGCCAACCGGGTGGGATCCGATAGGCCGCGAAACAGCGCTGCCGCCGGCGCCAGATCCGCGGCCGATGGGGAAGTAGCCCGTCCTTTTGTCATCGCCATTCAACGATGATAGCCGCAAACGCCTATCAATCGCCAGGGGTCGCTGGGCTCACTCGTCCGATGTCAAAACAAAGTCGCTGCAGAGTCCCATGCCGACGGCGCGACGGCGTCTTAGGCCCTTGAGCCGAGGCCGGGGATGATGTCGTCGAGCCGGAAGACAACTGGTTGTTCGAGTTGGGCGTAGGTGCACGAGCGTGGGTCGCGGTCGGGCCGCCAGCGGTTGAATTGCGCAGTGTGGCGGAACCGGTCGCCTTCCGTGTGGTCGTAGCGGACCTCGACGACCCTCTCGGGTTGCAGCGGGACGAACGAGAGATCCTTGCCGGCGTTCCAGCGGGAGCTTTCGTTCTTGCGGGGTGTGCGGTCACCGGCTTCGTGGGCGGCCCAGTTCCACGGATGGTCATCGAATGCGGTTATCAGCGGCTGCATTTCGGTGAACAGCTGGCGGCGCTTGGCCATCGGGAACGCGCCGATCACGCCGACGGAGGCGAGGGTGCCGTCGTCGGTGTAGAGCCCGAGCAGCAGGGAGCCGATCGCGTCCTGGCTGGCCTTGTGCACCCGGTAACCGGCGATGACGCAGTCGGCGGTCCGCTGGTGCTTGATCTTGAACATGACCCGCTTGTCGGGTTGATAGGTGGCCGTCAGGGGCTTGGCGACGACGCCATCGAGACCCGCCCCCTCGAACTCTTCGAACCACCGATGCGCCGTCGTGAGATCCGTCGTCGCAGGAGTTAGGTGAACCGAGGGCCCGGAGTCGGCCAAGGCCGTGACGAGTGCGGCGCGCCGCTCGGTGAACGGTTTCCCGGTGTAGTCATCGTCGCCCAAGGCGAGTAAATCGAACGCTACGAAGGACGCAGGGGTCTGCTTGGCGAGCATCCGTACTCGCGAATCGGCGGGGTGGATGCGTTGTTGCAGTGCTTCGAAATCCAGCTCGTGGTTGGTGGCGATGATGATCTCGCCGTCGATCACGCAACGCTCGGGCAGTTCGGCGGTGACGGCGGCGACCAGTTCGGGGAAGTACCGTGTCAGGGGCCGCTCGTTGCGGCTACCCAGTTCGACTTCGTCGCCGTCGCGGAAGCAGATCGATCGGAAGCCGTCCCACTTCGGTTCATAGGAGGCACCAGAGGGGATTGTCGGCACCGACTTGGCCAGCATCGGCGAGACCGGCGGCATGACGGGAAGCTTCATCGTCTCATTGTGGTCTCTGCTCGGCGAACGGGTTGCCGCCGTGTGAAAGTCGTTGCTAGGCCTCGGATTGGCGGACACGCAGATGCTTGATGCTTTCTTCGAGGGCGGCGACCTCGCCGAGCCATGCTCGGTCCTTTGCTTCGACGAGGCGCTGCTCGGCGTTCTCGGTCATCTCGTTGATGCGGCCCAACTGGGCGGGGTCGACGCGCAGGAACCGGCATCGGGTACACGCGTGTTCGTGGACGCAGGGTGTGCCGTAGGGGCGGTGGCACTCGCCGAGGGCAACGCGGCGCAGTAGGAAGTGCTCTTCGAAATCGGCCCATTCGTCGTCGTCGGCGACTGTCGCCTCCTCGAATGGGCGCAGTTGGCGGCGACGTTCGATGAACGCCTGATGGGCGGTGACGATCTGCTCGGGGAACACGGCGGTGTAGCCGCGGGTGGTGTCGAGGTTGAGATGTCCGAGTAGCGCTTCGGCGATGTGCAGCGGCAGACCGTTGTTGACGGCATCGGTGGCGAACAGTCGGCGGAAGTCGTGCGGGGTGAAGTGCACCGGTCGACCGGCATCGGTGAGCCCGGCGATCGTGGCGAGGTGGACCAGAATCTGGCGCACGTAGTGCCGTCCCAGCACTTCGTGACGGGTACCCAGAGGGCGTGCGAACAGGTGCGGGAACGGTTCGCTGTGGACCTTGTCGTTGGTGTCGTAGGCGATCGACAGCGGCACGTGATCCTTGCCGGCCTTGGCGCGGCGCGAAACCTCCAACAGCACTCCGACCAGTTCCGGAGTCATCGGGATCAGCCGCTCGCAATCGGTCTTGGACGGCACGATGTGGAGCAAGGGCACCAGCGTGGCCGTTGTGGAGGCGGTGTAGTGCCGCAGCGATAATTGGGTCAGTTCAAGAAGTTCCTCGATGCGAATGCCGGTGTGACGCAGTGTCTCCACGAGCGCCCAACCCCAGAAGCCCTCCTCTTCGAGCGCGGTTACGTCGATGCGCTCGGCACTGCCTCGGATCCATCCCGGCCGCTGCTGTCCGGGTGCCAGGTGCGCCCAAATCCGGGCGCGGGCGTCGCCGTCGCGCCGCAAGGGTGGGCAGTGCCGAAGGAAGGTGAAGCCGTCGACGACGAATTCCTGGTCGTGCGTGCAGGTCAAGGCACGCTGCAGAAGCGTTGCGGTGCGGTCCTTATGCGCTGTAGCCGCAGCCAGGAGTGCCGGCAGCAGCGGGGTAAGCATGCGGGTGCGATCCTGCATGGAGGCCTTCTGGCGGCGTTTCTGCTTGGCCGCCGCGCGACTGAGCGCCCGCGGTACTGGGCACGGCGCGACCCAGACACCCCAGCGGACGGGGTCGTCGTGCGACCACTCGGCCAGGTCGCGGTACATGCCGCGGATGGCGAACAGGATCGAGTGCACTTCGCGTCGCGGGCGGCCGTCGAGGGTCATCGCCAACCGTTCCCGCCACGCCGTCACCACCTCGGCCGAGATCGCCAGGTCCTTTTGGTCCGGATTGATCTGCAGGATCTCCCACCAGAACAATCGGGCCAGGCGGTAGGCAAGTCCCTCCAGCGAGCTGTAGTCCATGTTGGGCTGTAGCTCCTCGAGGTAGCCCACGAGGAGGTCGCGCACTCCTGAGGCGGGGATGCCGTATCGATCGACTAGCGTCGCAGCGCTGTGTTGGCGTGTGTTGCCTCGCGCCGACCACGTCGCCCGCAGCGGAGGCGCCTCCTCGGCCAAGGGGCCCAGGGCGACCAGCAGCTCCCAGATGAGGTGTTCGCGGCGCTGTCGCCCCGAGGTGCGCACCACGTCGGCGTAGAACAGCAGATCGTCGCCGCACAGTTGTCCGATGTTCTTCCCGGTGCGGATCATCACCCGCGCCAATGCCTTTTCGGCGTCGTCCTGGTATTTGGGCACCGCGTCCCGGTAGGCGGGCAGCGTACGCAACCGTTCCAAGTCCGGCCCGCCATTGCTGTCGAGGAACCTGCCGAGGGCTACCCGCTGCTTGGAATCCAACAGCCAACTGTAGGACGGCCGCAGTGCGCGTACGCGCAGTAGCGCATTGAGGGCCTTGAGCGTGGGTGACCAATGGTCGTAGTGCGGCAACGCATCATGCTCGATCCAGGTGCGCGGAGCGGCGTCGTAACCGCTGGCCAGCCACCGCTCCTCCCACGTCTGCCCTGAATATTGAGCCAGGACACCCAGCAGGGCCTGCGTTCCCCGAACCATCGGCTGAAGCTGCTGGGGTGGCAGCGTCCGGTGGCGCTCGGTTACGACGTCGCACAACTCAGTGATGGTGAGATGCTGCATCGTCACACCGCGGGCGCCCTCTGGCGGTGGTGGGGGCGCGTGGTTGGCGTCGTAGCCCCACAGGGGCCGGGCCAGGCCGGCGGGGCCGAACCGGCTGTCTGCTGGGATCGCTTGCAGATGCGGTGAATCAGGCCGTGACAGCAGCTGGACCTGTGGGCTCATCGCCCGCCGCGTCGCGGCGGCCTGCCGGCGTTGCGGTGATCGGATGTCCTCAGCGCTCAATTCGGCAGCCCCAACAGTTCTCGGACCGCTGCGGGGTCGTAGGCAGGTTCGATCGTCGATGCTTCGATCTTCGGTCGGGCGTGATGCTCAAGGACCTTGCCGATCATCTTCCAGGCGAGGCTGGGTGTAGGTCTGAGTGGTCGTCACGCTGGCATGCCGCAGGACGGTTTGCACGTCGACCAGCGTGAACGCGGGGTCGGCCAGCATCCGCGCGGCGGCGGTGTGGCGGAAGTCGTGCAACGACCAGTTCGCGCCCAAGCTGGCGTTGGCGCGGCGCAGCACCGCGCGCATTGCGTGGTAGTTCAGCGGTGCCGGCTGAGAGCGTCGGGTCCACCACACCGGACCACCCGGCTCGATCGGCGGGCGTCCAGCCAAATACAGCGCCAGCCATACGAATGAGTCCACTGAGGCCGGAACGGTCTCCCGCATGCGGCTGCCCTTGCTGGTGACCGTGATTGTGTAGCGGCCGGCATCCAGATCACCGTGACGCAAACCGAGCAGCTCCGATGCCCGCACACCCGAGGACAGATAGAAACTCACTAACGCTCGATCGCGGTGGCTGCGCAACGCGTTGAACAGCGCTGCGGCGGCGTCATCGGGGATCGCCCGCCACACCGGCCGTGGGGTCTTCTGCCGGTAGTTGGCGCGCCGAAAGATAGCGAAGTCTTCCATCGGGTTGTGGTGCGCATGCGGTCGGCCACCTTGCCTAGCACGTTGTGCAGGAACGGGATTCACCAGCGGACCCAGATCGACGGCACAGGCGTGGTCATAAAACCCGAATAAGACTGACAGCTGATGGTTGATGGTGCGGGGGGCGTACTTGCCGGACAACTCCGCCTTGCCGGTCACTGCGTTCACCGACCCCGGTGGCGGGCCATCCGGTCGTCGGCGAAGACGTTGCGGATTGGGCGCCGCCCGCAAGTGCTCGACGAACGCGCGGACATCTACGCGCTCGGCTCGCTCCCAACTGATCAGGCGGTCATGCAGGAAACGGAACCACCGCAGAAGGTCGAACGCGTAACTTCGAACTGTGAGTGGACTGCAATCAGACGCCGCCAGTTCGCGAAGGTATGACGTCGCCCCGGGATGCTCGGCATCGGGGAAGATCACCCGCCACGGCAACCCGCTCGGCGCCGACTCCACCCGACCCACCTCGCCCATAGCCGGATCCTCCGCCCGCCGCAGCCACTCCATCGGAAGGCTCGCCGAAGTTCAGTCAACTAGACTTGCGCTCATCGATGGCCGCACCGTACGCCCAAGCAAGTCCTACGACCGGATCGATCAGCACTACCGGGACGCTGCCATTAAGGTGTTGGACTCGCTCGACGGCGACCGATCCACCATCTCGATCGAAGAGATCAAGCGACAGACGGAAGTCAACCTGAAGAACAGCGGACTCGCGCATATCAAACCGCCAGAACGCATTACGCGGCAGTACTTGTCCAACTTAAACGCGAGCGCGGTGACTCCACCCGAGCTCAACTCAGCCGCAGACTGCGGCACGTCTCGGGGACGAAGCACTACCCTGCGATCCGGCCTGGCCAGGTGGTGGCCATCGACGCGACCCGCGCCGACAACCTGGTCTACGACCCCTACACCGGCAAGCCCTACAGCGTCGAGATCCTGACGGCTGTCGACGTCGCCACGCGGGTGGTCCTCGCGATCCGGGTCGTGGCAAGGAGTGCCAACGGTATCGAGGCGGGGCTGCTGGTCTACGACATTTGTCGACCGTTCTCGATGATGGTCGACGGGACCTCGATCGGCCACTGGAGATGGGTGGGATTACCCGAACAGCTGGACTTCACACAGGTGCCCGTGCGGGCTGGTCAGCGGCTCTTCGCACCCGACTTCTCGACACTGCAAGGAGAACACGGCATACCGTCGGTGCTACCTGATGCGATCCGCTCCGACCACGGAGCCATCTTCGTGTCCAAGCACTTCCGTGCGCTGCTCGACAATATGGGCATCGACCTGTTGCTCAATCGCGGAGGCAAGGCCAACGACAACCCGCACGTCGAACGCTGGCACGAAACCGTACAACGGGCACTGCAGCAGATACCGGGATACAAGGGCCGCAACACCTCTGAGCGAGGAAGGTTGGTCAGCAAGGAGCCGATGCTGACCGCCACCGAACTCGAGCAGCATCTTCGGCGCTTCATCGCGCTGGACTATCACCGCAGCGGCCACACCGGAATCATCCAGCCGGGACAGGAGGACGCACGGGTGTGCCCGCTGGAGATGTGGGACGCGATGGTGTCAATGACCGGGCGCATCGACGTACCCCAGCGGCCCGACCTGATCTACCAGTTCCTCCCCGTCCGCTGGGCAACCATCAGCCATGACGGGGTGGAACTGAAGAATCTCGTCTACGACTCGCCGGTGCTCGCTGATTACCGTTCCAAGCGGGTCGGACAGTTCCGAGCGCAGGACGAAAAGGCGCCGTTCTTCGTCGATCCGCGAGACCTGTCCCGCATCTGGTTCCAAGATCCGGCGACCAAACTCGTCCAACCGATCGAGTGGCGAGGCATCGACCGAACGCAGGCGCCGATGGCAGCCGCCATCGTTGGCCACGTGTGCCAGCGGATCCGTGAACGCGGTGGCAACAAGGTACTCAATCGAAATTCGGCAACTCGGCAGATCATCGACGAACTCACGCAAATCACCGAGGCACCGGTCGGTCCCAAACTGCGCAGGAAGTTGACGGCCAGCCGGCTGCGCGTCGAACAGGCGCGAGTCGACCACGGTGAAGCCCAAGCGGCCCAGGAGCGTGTGCACCCGAGCCCGCCACTCCGTCTGCGACCGGCCGGACGGAATGAAGAGTGGCCGAACTACCTGCTCGATGAGGAGGCATGACCCGTGGACGCCCAGCTATGGCACGAGCACTGCGTCACCGAGATGCCGGTCGAACCCCCGCATCTCACTGTCACGCAGTGGAACGCCCTGACCGACGGGCAGCGCGACGATCACGTCGACCGCCTGAGCCGCTGGCTGGCAAACCTCTTCGTCGCGACGATCGAGGCCGATGCGATCTATCGGAAGATGACGAAGACGGTGCAGGCCAACGCGTATTCACCGCCCGGCGCCAAGCGACTTCCGGCATTGAGTGGAATGAACTACGTCGGCAAGAGCACGATGATGATGCGGTGGGCGCGTGAGCGATACCTCGAATGGATCGCGGACGCCGAGAAGGACGACGACGGACATCCGATCTTTCGCCCCGCGTCCGGGTGCGAAGCAGACCTGTATCCCATCGTCTGGATCGACCTGCGCGCTGCGGCGTTGATCAAGGACGTCGTGGGCGAGATCCTGGACTTCTTCAATCTCCCCAGCGACGGCGATACCCGACACGTGTCCGAAGCGGCGATCAGCGCGATCCGACGGCACAGGACACGCGTCGTCGTCATCGACGACGTCCACCTGCTGAAGACGAACTGGAAGGGCGGAAGAGACGTACTCGACTACGTCAAGCACTTCAACACTCGCCTCGGCAAGCTCGGGGTCAGCCTGGTGCTCATCGGCGCCAATCTCGAAGGCAGTGACTTGGCGACCGATCCCCAGATCGCGTCACGATTGCGGCTCGATCATCTGCAACCGTATCCGTGCGAGCGCCACGACATCGACCACATGCGCAGGTGGCAAGCGATCGCGCGGCAACTCGAGAATCTGGTGCTTCCGCACCTGCCCAGAGGAAAACCGGAGATGCTGTTCACCAAGCTGGCCCAGGAGCTACACGACCGCTCTCAGGGCTACATCGGCGATGTCACGGAGCTGGTCACCGAGGCCACGATCGAGGCGATCCACGATGGCTCGTTCAGGATCCAGCGCAAGCACCTCGACCGCGTGGAGCTGAGCAAGCGGGCTGAGGACGAGTACCGCGACAGGAAGCATCCACCGAAGAGAGCGTCCTGACATGCCTTGAGGGCGAGCGGACTCAACGCGATGCCAGCAACCGCAATTCGTCGCGGGTGGAAGGGGTGAGCCTGGCCGCGAAGGCACGGTAGGCGGCCTTGACCGGAGAACTGGGCGCTACTGCCCACGCCGGGCTGGTGTCGAGCGGCCCTTGGGCGACTTCGCACCACATCCACGTGAGTGCGTATGACCAGGTGGTGCGCTTCCGGTGCGGCGACACTGACGTACACCATTCTTCCCTGGCGGTCGAGGACGGGTTGGCGAGTGCTCGCACGCGGGACTCCCGTTCGCGGAAGTCGCGGTTGCGGGGCAAGACGAGTTCGGCGGCGCGCACTGCGCCGGTGAACACCTCCGGCGATACGCACCGGCGGCTGCTGGCCGCCCGCGCCGTACTCGTGCCGAGAGTCGGGTCGAGTCCGATGGCGGTGGCTGCCTCGGCCCACGTGGAGGCGTTCGTGGCCGCTCTGACCAAACAGAGTGACACGTACATGCGGCCGGTCCACTCGTAGCTGCCGAGCATGCCGTCGAACAAGTCGCGATATATCTCCACATCGACGAGTTGCGGTATCGCGTCCGGACTTAGCGCGGCGACAGCCGGTCTGTTGCCGAGTCGGCGACCAACGTGATGGCGGCGCGAAAGGGATGCGTCGATCAGCCTGCCCATGGTGGGTGTGCGCTTGGTGTGGTTACGCAGCCATCCGGTGGGCCCGTTGGGGGTGTCGTCGATCAGCGATAGCCATGGGGCCAGGTGGTCGGCGGCCGCGGCCAGACCGTCCTGTTCCAGAATGACCTGCGCCTCGGCGAGTATCTGCCCACGCGCCTCGGCACTGCTCGGTGGGCTGATACCCCAGCGCGGTCCCCTCAAGTCGGTGGTGCGGGTGATGGCTTCGCGGTGGATGTCGTCGGCCCAGCCGGCGTAGGCGACACCGCCGGGTCGCGACAGCAGGTGCAGTAGCAGAGTGGCAAGGTGCCGAAGCTCCGCCAGGTACAGGCGAGGGTTCGTCAGTTCCCCAAGCATCGCGGTCGGCTCGCCGCGGAGGGCGTGATCTATCTGGCGGGCCGTGGCGAGCACGCGCGGATCGGCGGGCACCCGTGCGTGGGCCGACACGGAATGGCGGCATTGTGTCCGCAGCCCGAGAGAATTCCCGCAAGGCTGCGACGCGTCGATGATCGGCCGCAGTACGGCGTATCGATGGGTGCGGAAACGCTGATCGCACCCAGCACACTGAGCGGTGAGAAAGATGCCATGGCGGATGCAGGTGGCGACGATGGGTAGCCGCCACTCCAATCGCCAGATGCCATCCTGAGCGATGCATTCCACACAAGTTTGTGATCCAAACTGCGGGAACCAGCCTTGCGTGACGACTTGCCGAAACGTATGTCGCGCCAAGGGATCGAGCCCTTCCAGGAACAGCGGCAGGCCCAAGTCGAAACGCCTGAGCGTGGCGTTGGCCAGGGATGTGCCGGTAATACCGCTCAACCTCTGCACGCGCTCGATCAGCTGTGGATCCGGTTTGACATCATGAAAGCCGTCGTCGGCGCGGAAGGGCCGGACATCGTCTTGATTCGACGAATGATCTCCGCCGAGCGCAGCCCGTTCGCGTCAGCGAGCCGCTCCAGGAAGCCATCTAGCGCCTCGCCTCTACCGAGGCTGACGCGGAACGGTAGGAGTTCCCGTCGCCGTCCCACGGTCATGGGTCGCAACTCGAAGAGTTTGCGCGCGCCATAATGCTGACAATGCACTACTAGTAGTGCATTGTCAGCATTGAAATACGGCGCGGCTCTCCGCAGGCCCTTGTCGATGCTGGTCGCAGGCAGGTCCGTTGGCGACTGGAGATGGGTTGGGCCCCGTTCGCCGGTCAGGATCGTCTCGAGCTCGCTGCGCCGGCGACCCAGCGCGTCGGCGGCGTCGACCAGCCGGTCGGGATCCGACTCCCGCACCGTCGACACTGAAACCGACATGGCCCTCCTGTTCCGGTCGCAACGATCGTTCCACATCCAGGGCCGGAGCCTGCGGAGTTACTGTGGGCGGGTGGGCACTCAGGTGATTCCGGGCGGCGTGGTGCACGAACTTCCCGATGATCTGCGCACCGCGCTGACCGGGAACGCGACGGCGCTGGCGGCGTGGCAGGACATCACCCCGCTGGCGCGCAACGAGTTCATCTGCTGGGTCGAGGACGCCAAGCAGCAGAAGACCCGTGAGCGGCGGATCCGCCGCACTCAGGAGGAACTTGAGGAGGGCATGCGCCGGCCGTGCTGCTGGCCGGGCTGCAAGCACCGCGAGCGCAATGGCAAGGCCTAGCGGCTGCGCCTGCTTTCCCGCCGGTTGGCCTTCTTGATCTCGTCGACGAGTTCGTCCTTGGTCATCTTCGACCGGCCGGGGATGTCGAGGCGACGGGCAAGTTCGACGAGGTGCTTCTTGCTCGCCTTGGCGTCGACGCCCTCGGCGGTGTCGCCCTTGGCCTGCGGGCCTCCGCTCTCGGCCCGCTCGTCGGACGGGCCGCGCCGGCCCTTCCTCTCCCAGTGGTCGCCCACCTTCTCGTAACTGTGCTTGAGGGCGCTGTAGGCGACGCGGTGCGCCCGTTCACCCTCGCCGTATTCCTCGGCGGCAGCGTCGTGCGCCTTGGCGAACGTGCGCTGGGCGTTGTCCTCGGAACGCTGCAGAGTGCTCGGCAGTTCACTTTCCTTGGCCTTGCCGTAGCCGGCCCCGCACAGGGCGTCGGCCTCCGCGCCCCTCAGGGTGTGGATGAACGTGGCCAGCAGCTCGCAAGACGTCAGGGTGGCAGGTGGTGAGTCGTTCGGCGAGCACAGCAGGCAGGTCGATGTTGTGGGCAGTGGTCATCGTGTTGATTCCCAAGCTCCGAGTGACTTTGGTCGGTCTCTCGAAGAATCACGCGATGACCTTCAATCGCTCGGCTGCGACACGCCGGTACCCCTGATCAGGTCCGACTCGTACACCACTATGCTGGACGCAACCCAGCAGCCTTGGGTTGATCCGTCACCGGTCGCAATCGGCGGTCTCAGCTCCGGCGGTGGACTGGCTGCGGCGCCGCCGATACATGGGCGGCCCCCCAGCGGCCAACGCCCGCCGCACCGTATTGCGGCCCACGTCCATCACCCGGGCATGGTTCTGCAAGACCGTTGCACCGCAGGTTGATTCGCCACCTACCAGCCTCCAAGACGCATCCACTTCACCCGTCGCGGACATCAGATCACCCTGGCATTCCGACACCGCCCGGGACTCGACCTACACCGCGGTAAGGTTCACAGCGTGCGGCTTTGCTTGACTCCGTCTTGAGAGGCGACAAGCAAACGCCTGGAACGAGAGGTAGCAGTGGACGATTACGAAGAGATCAGGCGCGTAATTGCTTTGCACGCTCAGCTGCTCGACGAACGTCGATGGGCCGACCTTGCGGCGTTGTTCTGTGATGACGGTGTGCTGCCATGGGCGGGACAGACGTTTCGCGGGCGAAAGGCGATCATGGAAGGGTTGCCTGCAACGCAACCCTCCACTCCCCACAGGATCAAACATTTCGTCTACGCGCCGGTAATCGACATCTACGAGAACGAGGCTAGAGCCTGGAGCGACGTGATTGTGTCACTGATACCGGAGGACGGGCCGGCAGAGATGTCGTTTGTGGGGCGATATCACGATCACCTGCGCCGAGAGGACGGCCGCTGGCGTCTGTCGAAGCACATCACTGTGAAAACCGGAGATGTACTGCCTGACGGTGAACGACTGCCCTCGAGGCTATCTGATTAACCGCGGACCCGACCTCGGCATTGGTTAGTTGCCGGTCGGGGTGATCGGGCCGTTATGGGTGATTGCGAACGCGTGGAGCGCAGGCTTCCCCTCATGCCCATCGGTGCCCTACCTCGCCCGGTCGGATCCTGTTGCGCCACGGGTGTCGGGGCGGGATGAAGTGCAGGTCAACCTGGCCGGCATGCATGTTGCTGACACGGCGCTCCCGATGACGGCCCGCCGTGATTCGCGCAGCAGCAATCAACGAACCGCAAAGCCGGCATCAAGGGGCCACGCCGTTCCGGTGATGAACTTGGCTTCATCCGAGACCAGGAAGGCCACCGCGTTCGCCACGTCTTCGGGCGCCAGCACCGGAATCGGCAAGACGTTCTGCATGGCCTCCATCGCGACGTCCCCGGACTCCAGCAGTTTGCCCATCGCTTCGTTCATGACCATGCCGGTCGCCACTCCGGTGGGATGGATGGTGTTAACGCGAATGGAATGCTTGCCCAGATCGTTGGCCCACACCTGCATCAGGCCGACGAGTCCTCGCTTGGCAGCCGAGTAGGCCTGACCGCCGGTCCGGTCGGTGCCGGTGGCCTTGAGTCCGGCACTGGAGCTGGTGATGACGATCGATCCGCCACGTCCACCGTCGATCAGGGTGGGGATCGCGGCGTGCACGGTGTTCCACACCCCGATCAGGTTGACGTCGACGATGTCGCGGAACACCTGCCGGTCGTCACCCCCGCTGCCGAGCCGGATGATGCCGGCGTTGGCGATCACGATGTCCAGGCGCCCGAATTCGGCGAGGCCGTCGGACAATGCCGCCTCCACGGCGTCGCCGTCGCGGACATCGGCCTGGCGTGCCACGATGCGTCGGCCCGTATGCTCGACCAGCTTGACCGTCTCGTCCAAATCGGAAGGGGTGGCGTTGGGGTAGTCCATCGACGCGATGTCAGCGCAGATGTCCAGGGCGATGATGTCGGCGCCGTCGGCGGCCAACCGCACCGCATGCGCGCGTCCTTGCCCCCGCGCGGCGCCGGTGATGAAGGCAACCCGACCGTCCAAAACTCCCATGTCCCTCAACCCTTTTCGCTGTTGTGTTGCGCGCTCTCGCCCGCCGGGAGTGAGACCCGCGGCGGGCACCGACGTGCCACCGGGGACCTCCACCAACTCATGGACATCTGCCGTCGGCCCCACGCGGCGGGATACCGACACTATGGCAGCCGAGTGTCAACAGTCAAGAGCGCGACTCGATGATTTCGCCCCGAACCAGTCAGGCACTGCACTGAACGATACGACGGCGATTGGGACTGGCCGTAGGAGTCGTTGTGCTGTCGGCTAATAAACGATCAGCAGTTCAGTGCAGTCATGGCGACCAACTCCCTACTGTTGTACATCGACGGTGAGCGAACGGCCACGGCAGGCATCCATCGTGTGGTCAACAGGACGCGGTGACAGTTGCCTGTCATACATGTGGGGGAGCCGGGGTAGCGCAAGGCTGGCGACAGGACCAGAACTTGCCGGATGAAGTCCCTCGACGGTGTGATCATGAGAGCCGTTCGCCTACGACCGTCACCGGCGGCGCTTTCCCCGGACACTATGACAGTATGGTGTCACACGATTCGAACCGCGGTAGCCATCCTCGCGCCCTACCCTTTCCGACATCGGCGCTGGAATTCTCCTGCCGTGCGGTGGGATTTCGGATTCGGAAGTCGTGGCATGCTGTTGCCGAAACGCTGCGTGCGAGCTGTCGCGCTGTGGTGGCTCCGGGTGCCGAATATGGTTGTCCAACAACATTATTAATCATCGCAGCAATTGCTGGGGGTGAGTGCGCGCACGGCCTCGCCAGCCGCGTCCGAGATGTCCATTCGCGATTGGCATGCCCCCGTGAATTCCCGGTCAACATGGCAGATGCACCTCGAGAAGGCCCGATCGAAGGGCCAGTGCTCGGCAGTACATTGACTGTGACAGTCATCTGTCATAGTCTCGCATCACTCGAATCCTTTCCCCGAAAGGCGTGTCCGTGGCGGAGAACCTGTTCCTCGTGTTGAGCAACCCCATCGAAGGTCAAGACGACGCCTTCAATTCGTGGTACGACTCCACGCACGTGCCTGAGGTGCTCGAGGTTCCCGGTGTCGTAGCGGCGCAGCGCTACGACCTGTCCGAGATCACGGTGCCCGACGACGAGGACCTCCCCGCACAGCTGCCGCCACCGACGCACCGCTACCTGGTGATCTACGAACTCGATCGTGAGCCCGAGGCCGTGATGGGAGAGTTCCTCAAGCGGGTCATGGCGGGAACGTTGACGCTGGGTGAGACCTTGGACCTGAGCACCGTGTCGTTGACCGGCTGGACCCCCCGCGGCGAACGCCGGGTGGCGACGTGACGGCCGGGACCCGTGCAACGCGACACGCTTGATGGCGGCATCGCTCGGACCCACGCCCATGACCTTTCCCGTTCGACCCGATGAGTGAGGCCGCATCATGCCCTTGGCGTTAACCGAAGACCACAGTGAGCTCGCCGACGTCGCCAAATCACTGGTGACCGGTCGCGGGGGAACCGCAGCGGCCCGCCGCATCCTGCTCGACCCGGACGACGACGGCCGCTGGTGGCAGAACGACGCCTTGTGGAAGGAGATCGTTTCCACCGGTTGGCTGGGTTTGCACATCGACGAACGCTACGACGGCCAGGGCTATGGACTTCCCGAGCTGACCATCGTGCTCGAACAACTCGGCCGCGCCGCGATCGCCGGGCCGTTCCTGCCGACCGTGGCCGCCTCTGCAGTCATCGCCGAGGTGGGCACCGAGGACCAACGGCAACGCTGGCTCCCGAAGCTGGTGTCGGGCGACGTGGTGGCCGCGATCGGCACGACGAGTAATGCCACGATGAGCGGAGCGGCGGTCGTTGCCGACGCCGTGGCGACCCTAGGGGAGCGGCGCGCCGACATCTTCCTCATCCCGGTCGGGGGGGATCTGGTGCTCATTGAGGCCGGCGACGCGGTGAGCACGACGCGCAGCGACTCCGTCGATCAGGTGATGCGTCCGATTACCGTCGTCACATTGACCGAAGCGCCGGTGGCGGAACGTTTCCCGGGAGCGGCCCGCGGGGCCGTCCAGACGATGCGCCTGCTGGCCGCCGCCGAAGCCACCGGAGGGCTGGCCGCGTGCACCGAGATGGCCAGCATCTATGCGGCCACCCGTGAACAGTTCGGGCGACCGATCGGGTCCTTCCAGGCGATCAAGCATCATTGCGCCAACATGTTGGTGGACACCGAGCTCGCCGTGTCCGCCACCTGGGATGCGGCCCGAGCCCCGGCGTCGGAGGCCGAGTTGGCGGTGACGATGGCGGCGGGCCACGTGTTGCCTGCGTACCAACGTGTCGCATTGAAGAACATCCAGATCCACGGCGGTATCGGGTACACCTGGGAACACGACGCCCACCTCTATGTCCGGCGCGCTACGGTGCTGCTGGCTTTCGCCGGCGGCGAGGACGCGCTCCGCGAAGATGTCGCAGCCCTTCAGATCGGTGGTGCACGCCAAGGCACATCGCTGGGCCTACCACCGGAAGCCGAACAGTACCGGCAGGCGGTCCAGGACTTCCGGGCGGAGCTGGCCAATACCGAGCCCGCCGAGCAGCAGAAGCTGTGGGCTCGCACCGGCTATCTCGTGCCGCACTGGCCGAAACCGTACGGCCGCGCTGCCGGATCCGTCGAGCAGCTGATCATCGAGCAGGAGCTCGACGGCGTGGACCGCCCCAGCCTGGGACTCGGCGAGTGGATGGTGCCGACGGTGCTTCAGCACGGCAGCCCCGAACAGATCGACCGGTTCATGTGGCCCAGCTTGGAGGGCGAGGTGCGATGGTGCCAGCTGTTCAGTGAACCGGGTGCCGGCTCCGACGCGGCTGCGGTGTCGACGAGAGCCGTCCCCACCGAAGGCGGCTGGATCGTCACCGGTCAGAAAGTGTGGACCAGCGACGCGGTGAACTGCCAGCTCGGGTTGGCCACGGTGCGTACCGACACGAATGTGCCCAAGCACAAAGGCATTACGGCGATGATCATCGATATGTCGGCACCGGGTGTCGAGATCCGGCCGTTGCGGGAGATCACCGGGGAAGCCTTGTTCAACGAGGTGTTCTTCAACGAGGTGTTCGTCGCTGATGATCGCGTGGTCGGCGAGGTCAACAACGGCTGGCGGGTGGCGATGGCAGCTCTTGGCAACGAGCGGGTGTCGATCGGTGGCGGTTCGGTGACCATGGTCGCTGAGGACCTGCTCGATCTGCTGGCTCGTCACCGCCGCGATGATCATCGTCTGGCCGGCGAGGTCGGCGCGCTGCTCATCGAGTCGTACGCCCTGGCGACGGTGAACCTGCGCCAAGCCGCCCGCGCGGTGTTCGAATCCGGACCCGGTATCGAAGGCAACATCGCCAAGCTGTTCGGCGCCGAGCACGCCCAGCGCGTCGCCGAACTGGCACTGCGCATTGCCGGGCCTGCCTTGTTGACCGGACCAGACGGCAACCCGGCCGCCGACGGCGATCCACTGGGCCGGCAGGCCGCCGGAACGGTGGTGCACGACTATCTGTTCAGTCGCTGCCTGACCATCGCTGGCGGCACCTCCGAGGTTGTCAGAAATCTGATCGCCGAACGAATCCTGGGCCTGCCCAGGGACCCAGCCCCCGCGCCGACCACTACCTAACCAAGATGACTGGAGAGATGAAATGACCTGTGCCGTCATCGGAATCGGCCGCACCACCTACTCGAAGAAGTCCGGCCGCACCACCCGCGGCATGGCCGTCGCCGCCTGCCGGGATGCCATCGAAGACGCCGGGCTGACACCTGCCGACATCGACGGAATCTGTACGTTCTCTGCAGGAGACTCCGAGCAGCCGATCTTTGTGGGGTGGGCGCTCGGAATCGACGAGCTGGCATGGGCCAACTCGATGTACGGCGGTGGGAACCTGGTCGCCGACCAGATCGCCACTGCCGCAGCGGTGATCGAAGCCGGGATGTGCAAGGCGGTACTGGTATATCGCTCGCTCAACGGCCGGTCCGGTTACCGGTTCGGTCATGTCGAGGGTCCGATGCAGGTGCCGCATCACGACCAGTTCGACACCGCATCCGGTTATATGGTGCCGCCGCAGTGGTTCGCCATGTGGGCCCGCCGCCATCAGCACGAGTACGGCTCCACCTGTGAGGATCTCGGTCACATCGCGATCACTCAGCGCAAGCATGCTGGCCCCAATGAGCATGCGCTGCGTCGTGAGCCGCTGTCGATGGACGACTACTTGGCCGCGCGTTGGATCAACGAGCCGTTCCGGGTGCTGGACTGCACGTCCGAGGTCGACGGGGCGGTGGCTATCCTGATCACCGGCGAGGACATCGCGCGCAACGCCAAGCAGGATCCCATGTGGCTGCTCGGATCGTCGAACTCCCAGGGCGGGGCGGGGTGGACGGAGTGGGATGACCCAACCGAGATGTATTCGCGCACGGCGGGTCCAAAAATCTGGGAGAAGACGGGTCTGACGCCGGCCGACATGGATCTGGCCTGCATGTACGACTGCTTCACCTACACGGTGATGGCCACCATGGAAGGCTTCGGTTTCTGCGAGAAGGGCGAGGTGGGCAAGTTCTTCTCCACCGGCCGCGCGACGTACGGCGGCGACGTGGTGGTGAACCCACACGGCGGCCTGTTATCCGAGGGCTACATCCACGGCCTCAACCACCACTACGAAGCCGCCTTGCAGCTGCGCCACGCCGCCGGCGTACGCCAGGTCGACGACGCGCAGCTCGCTCTCGTCACTGCCGGCGGCGGTCCTTTCGGCGGTGCCAACGTCTACAGCAGGGAGAAGCCATGACATCACCAGCCGCGGCATCGCCATCGGCCACCAATCCGCAACTGATGCCGCCGATCCCGGTTCCGGACCCCGACTCGGCACCGTATTGGGAGGGTCTCAAGCAGGGCAAGTTGATGCTGTGTCGCTGCGACGACACTGGCAAGTGGATTCATCCCCCGTTGGAACGCAGCCGGTATACAGGCGGCCCGGTGCACTTCGAAGAAGTCAGCGGCCGGGGCACCATCTTCAGCTACATCGTGATACGCCAGGCGCTGGTGCCGGGCCGCATACCGCCCTACGTCGTCGGCCTCATCGAACTCGACGAACAGCCAGGCCTGCGTATCAACGCGGTTATCGACGCCGACCCGGCCGACGTCCGCATCGGCCAACCAGTGCAGGCCTGCATTGCGGACCTCGGCGAGAGTGGTTACCGCATACCCGAATTCACCATCCGGCACGAGAACGACGCGACCTAGCCAGCATGACCGGCATGTGGCCTCAACGGTAGGCGCTTCGACGATTCGTCGGCGGTAGCGAAGCCTCTACTTCAGTACCGCGGGCAGCGCCGCGAACTCCTGGCGGATCAGATCGTCGAGAGCGCGCCCCGGTGCCGACACCCATCGATCAAGGACGCGCTCGACCAGCAGCATACCGATGGCCCCCAGCAGTCGGCACTCGTCGTTGGGTGTCGGCAGATGTCGCCGTTCGGCAATCACCTTCACCACTGTCGCGGCGTTCGCCTCGTGACCGCCGAGTACGACCCGGCCACCGGCACCTACATGGGCCCGGACGGCAAGGTCTACACCCAGGCCAATTTGGCCAGGGGCGCCTCGAAGGAGTAGACGTAGCAGTCCATGGTGGCATCTCCGGGGAGCTGAACGCCTCCGCGCTGACACCACCGAAACGTCGGACGACGAAACATCTTCCACCGCCGACGTTCTCGACTACGCCGACGCAGTCGGCGCGACGACGACGATGATGACCTCACCGAGGGCCGGACCGAGAAAGAAGCCGGCCGCTGGGTACCGCACCTGTGGCGGGGGCTCGTCGCAGGTTTGGTCACGGTGCCAGCCCTTGGCGCGTTGGCCGGGTGGTTGGGCGTGCACGCCCACGAGGCCAGGCAGTCGAAGCAGGCCAACGGGTTGTACCTGCAGGCCGCCCGGCAGGGCGCGGTGAATCTCACCACCATCGACTACGACGAAGCCGACGTTGACATTCAATGCATACTGGACTCCGCTACCGGCACCTTCTACGACGTCTTCGCCCAGAGGTCAACGCCGTTCGTCGACGTTGTCAAACAGACGCAGTCGAAGGCGGTTGGCACGGTGGCCGAGTCCGGGCTGGAGTCGGTCACCGGAGATGAGGCGAAGGCGATCGTTGCGGTAAAAGTGATCACGTCGAATGCCGCTGCGGCATAACAGCAACATCGGACGCGTACATGGCGGATGCGTTTGACCATGCAGAAAGATTGGACACGACGTGAAGGTCTCGAACGTGGAGTTCGTGCAGTGATCACATTGAAGAGGCGTGGGAGCGTTGGCGTCGCCGACGCGCCACCGGATGGCTCACCTGCGCAGGAGAGCTCCGTTGACGTCGATGCCGTCGCGCCACTGGGCGATGACGTTCCCGCAACCGATCGCACAGCCGATGTCGACGAGGGGGAACAGAAGCTGCCGGCCACCGAGACACGTCGCACCGCCTGGCGTCGGATACTCGTGTACGGCGTACTGCCCGGTCTGGCGCTGATACTGGCGATGGCGGGGGGCTACTTCAAGTGGCAGTACTCCTCTGTGCATGATTCGCAGACCGCGGCCGCCGAATCTCTCTAGGCGGCCAAGGATTCCACCATCGCACTGCTGTCCTACAACCCCGACACCGTGGATCGGGACCTGAGTGCGGCACCGACCATTCCGGCGGCGGTGTCGGTGTCCGCCGACGCCGATCACGCCGTCGTGCTCGTCTTCGTGAGCCAGGCCGTCACGATCGGAAAGGACAATCCAAGCGTGAGCGTGTCCAGTGTTCGCGTGAGTCTCGATAAGATTGACAACCGTTGGCTGATCTCTGGATTCGATCCGGTCTGATCTGTCGAGGGCCGGGTGGGCGTTACACCGGCGATGGAGCTGGAGTCCATTCCTCGATCAACTTGTCGACGGTGGTCAGCCGACCGAGTACGGCAATCGTGTTGTTCAGCACCTGCTCCGCGTACTCGACCGGGGTTCCTCCGACGGCGTCGCGGGGTACGACGAGCTCGAAGCCGGCTTGGGTGGCGTGCCCGGCGGTGTGGGTGACGGCCAGATTCAACGACACGCCCACCAGAACGATCGTGGTGATGCCAAGGCCCTTCAGTACCGGCAGCAGTTCCGAGTCCACCGTGGGAAACAGGCCGTGATGACGGGGGAGTACGAGATCATGCTCGCCCAACAACTCTGGAACGACGGAGGTTTCAGCTGTGCCAGGCTTCCAATGCGCTGTCGCCGGGCCGAGCGCGCGCCACAGCCAGGCGGTACCTGTCGGCTGGCCGCCAAAGTTGCCCTCATAGGTGGCATGCACCACTCGGGCACCGAACTCGCGCGCGGATTCGAGCAGGCGGCGCACGTTGCTCACAAGGTCGGCGCTGTCGGCGGCCAACGCCGGCAAGACCGATTCCGGCCCCAGCACGCCGTTCTGGCATTCGACGCAGACGACGGCGGTGGTTTCGGGGTTCCAAATGGTACGGGGCATGCTACTAGACTAGACGACTTGGGGGACGCGGTAAAACCTTACCCGTGAACGGGATTGGTACCCGAGAAGCTTACGAGCAAGGAGAGCGGCATGCAGATCCGTGACCATGTCGACGTGGACAAACCTGCCCTGATTCTGGCCCGAGCCGGCACCGAGATCGGCTTCGCTGAACTCGAGGAACGGGCCAATCGGCTCGCTCATTTCTGGCGGGCCGCCGGCCTGCGTGAGGGCGATACCGTGGCGGTGGTCATGGAGAACAACGAACACATTCACGCGGTGATGTGGGCGGCTCGACGCAGTGGTCTGTATTACGCGCTGATCAACACCCACCTGACCTCGGCCGAGGCGGCGTACATCGTCGAGAACAGTGGCGCCAAGGCGGTGGTCGGTTCGTGTGCCATGCGCGCGGTGTGCGAAGGCCTCGGAACCCATCTTTCTGCCGGACTGCCCGACGTGTTGCTGATGGCCGACGACGACCTCGCCGGCTGGACGCGCTATCCGGAATGTGTTGCCGACCAACCGTCGACGCCGATCGCCGACGAGACCGAGGGCGACCTTCTGCAGTACTCCTCGGGTACCACCGGACGGCCCAAGGGGATCCGCCGAGAGCTTCCGCATCTGCCGCCGGCGAAGGCGCACAACATATTGATGCCACTGCTTGATGCCGTTGGAATCACCGGTGACTCTGTGTACTTGAGTCCGGCGCCGTTGTACCACACCGCACCGTCGTTTTGGTCGATGGCGGTGCAGTCATTGGGCGGCACCACCGTGGTCATGGAGAAGTTCGACCCCGAGGCCGCGCTGGAGTGTATTCAGCGATACGGCGTCACGCACGGCCAGTTCGTTCCGGCAATGCTCGTTCGGATGCTCAAACTGCCTGAAGGAGTCCGACATTCGTATGACATCTCGAGCCTGAAGCGTGTAGTCCACGCCGCAGCCCCCTGCCCGATCGACATCAAGAAGCAGATGATCCAGTGGTGGGGGCCGATCATCGACGAGTACTACGCCTCGTCGGAAGCCGTGGGTGCGTCCTTCATCCGCGCGGAGGACTGGCTGAACCATCCGGGTTCGGTGGGCCGTCCGCTGGTCGGAGTGCCGCACATCCTCGACGAGGACGGCCGCGAGTTGCCGCCTGGACAGGCGGGCGAAATCTATTACGAGGGTGGTTATTCCTTCACTTACCTCAAGGATGAGGCGA
>Ga0172382_10003231_pt1 | contig 26031 bp, 25 predicted proteins | sample Leawel138RmetaG_FD_122245 | JGI IMG/M metagenome (GOLD analysis project Ga0172382, IMG submission 122245) | Leachate microbial communities from a municipal landfill in Southern Ontario, Canada - Leachate well 138R metaG | ecosystem: Engineered > Solid waste > Landfill > Unclassified | place...
CGGTATTGCTTGGTTATCCGGCGCTTGGTTTGTGGGCATGGCCCTACATCTCAAGGCACTGCCCGAAGGCTCGGAAATGGATCAATACGCCCGCAGCATGTTCGCTTACTCCATCTCTTACCTGTTTTTGCTATATACTGCCTTGATATTGGGGAAGCTGGTGATGATCCAAGGACTCCTTTGAGAGTCCAAGATTTATGGAGAAAGGGGATTGCGGATGATGCTCAGTAAAACCACAAATATGCGTAGTTGATTCTATCTGAATGAGTAATGACAAGGAGCAGCATTCGCACGCGGCAGTTTTTTGCCACTCGAGCGGCAAAAAACAGTCATTCAGGCAATGATCAATACCTTTAACGAGTGGTACTAGTAATGTATGTTTTCAGGGAGCAGTACAATTTGCTTCAAGCGCCTCATATTCTATTAAGAATGGTAGTAAGTTAGGGTTCAAAGCGACAGCTACAGGACTACAGGAAAGTCGGGTTAGTGATCTGAACTTAGGAACGAGCTGGGGCGCACAAAAGGCTATGGTTATCACGGAACAGGCCATAAATATATTGAATCAGATGAGCACGGATCTGGGCGCGGTGCAAAAGCGTTTGCAGAGTTCTGTAATTAAAGCGTATCTGAAGTTGTTACCCTGATGACAAGCAGATAAATCTTTATCCAGAGTTTTCTGTGCGATAGATCAGTGAAATGTTTCATCAGTTCTTCATCAGGCAATCTCAGTGCTAGAATCAGCCCTCGGTTTTTATCCTGAATCGGGAGCGGAAATGACTTTCATAAAAATTACAGGAACTGCCTTTATCATTTTGTTTTTCAATGTAAACACGGTGGCACAAGCCGAGAATAGTGCTACAACGTGGCAAGCCTTGAAAAACTGGGGTGTGCAGCAGTGGTCTTCGGCGACAGCCACGATGCCGCGCACTCCCATCACAGTGCCAGCCCAAGGCAGTATTGAAGTGGCCTTTTCTCCGCCGGGCGGGGCAACAGCGGCCATAGTGCGTGCGCTCGGGGAGGCTCGACAGCGGGTCTGGATACAGGCTTACAGCTTCACCAGTGCGCCAATCGCTAAAGCAGTGCTGGCGGCTGCGCGTCGGGGCGTAAATGTGCAGGTGGTTTTGGATAAAAGTCAGCGTACCCAAAAGTATTCCGTAGCCGATTTTTTCGCCAACCAAGGGGTGCCCGTATATATCGACGATCAACATGCTATTGCCCATAACAAAGTCATGGTCATTGATTCGGGAACGCTCATCACCGGTAGTTTTAATTTCAGCAAGGCGGCAGAACAGGCTAATGCGGAAAATTTATTGATCTTTCGCGATAATCCTGTTCTACAAAAGCTTTATGCGGATAATTTTCGCTTTCATCTCAGTCACTCCACGGCTTATCAGCCCCGCCATGGGCGCGATTGAATTTGATGGCTGCGTGGGCATTTAGACCAAGCCCTCCAGTAACTGTACGTCTACCAAGCTCCCCGCTGGAGCATCCTCTGCTTCGGCGGCGAGTATGATGAGGCAGTCGGCGTGCGCCATTCCGCTCATGATATGCGAGGCTTGCTGTCCGACCCCGGCAACCTGCAGGCCGTTTTCCCCTTGTACTAAAACGCCACGTTGGAAATCCGTACGTCCGGCTTTCTTTTTGAGCGCACTGGTGAGCGGTAACTGCACTGTTGTCGCCGTCCATGGAGCGGTTTTACCCATGCGTTTGAGGATGCTGGGGCGAACAAATTGATAAAAAGTCACCATGGTGGATACGGGGTTGCCGGGCAAGCCGAAAAATGTGGCCTGACCCAGTTTTCCGAAAGCCAAAGGACGACCCGGTTTCATGTTCATTTTCCAAAAGTGAATGCTCCCAAGACGCCCTAATAACTCGGCGATATAATCGGCATCACCCACAGATACCCCTCCGGTGCTTATGACCATATCGGCTATTTCGGAAGCGCTGTGCAAGGCCGCTTCTAGGCGTGCGGGGTCGTCAGGGATACGACCCAGATCAATGATCGTACAACCCAAACGTTCGAGCATGCTCCCCAGGGCGTAGCGATTACTGTCATAGATTTGCCCTGGTGCCAAGACGCTACCCAGTGCGCGCAGTTCGTCGCCGGTGGAAAAAAAAGCCACCCGTAAGCGGCGAAAAACCGCAATTTCGGCGAACCCTAGGCTGGCAAGCAGGCCGATATGCGCAGGTCGCAGCAAGGTTCCCGCCGCCAATGCCGGGGTTCCTGCCCGCAGGTCTTCTCCGGCCTGACGAATGTTGGCACCAGCTTTAATCTCCACCTGCGCAGTCACTTCTTCGTTGGTCACGGTGGCCTTTTCCTGAACCAACACCGCATCAGCGCCTGTGGGTAGTACGGCACCGGTCATGATACGCACACATTCGCCGGGGCCGACAATGCCCGGAAAAGGGTGTCCGGCAAAGCAGGCGCCAATGAGTTTGCGAGGCTGATCGCTATCGCTACTGCGGAGGGCGTAACCATCCATAGCCGAATTGGGCCAAGCGGGGACATCGCTGGGCGCGAGAACGTCTTGCGCCATGACGCGTCCCGCAGCCGCACTGAGATGGATGATTTCGATGGCCACTACTGCCGGACTGGCAGCCAGAATCGCTGTGCGGGCTTCTTCTACGCTTTTAGCCAAAGGATCATGTTCATTATCACTGCAGCAGTGTGCCATTTAGCTTTCCTTGTTCATCCAAGACATAATAAATTGTGCAATACTTTCTGGTGCGTTGAGGTCGAGAACCGCGCAGGGCGATTCCAGAGCCTGATCGCTGGCTACCGCTATGATCTGCGTGTCAGCGACGGCCAGCAAGGGGTGCCCCAGTTGCGGTCGGTGTACTTCTATTTTGGCGATGGGCAGTGCCTTGTTGCCCTCCATGAGTAGTAAATCCGGTGGCGGCTGCAAATTTGCGCGGAGCTCCGCCAAGGAAAACTGGCTAGGTGCTGGACGCGTCATGAACCAGCGTTTTGGTCCCTGTAAAATCAGCATGTCCGCACCCGCCTCCCGCAGGCGATAACTGTCCTTGCCGGGGGTGTCCCATTCGACATCATGATGGGTAGATTTCACGACCGCAACGCTCAGACCGGCGGTACGCAACAATGGAATCAGTGCGCAGAGCAATGTGGTTTTGCCGCTTCCGCTGTATCCTATCACACCTAACGTGTGCATGGCAGATCTCCGGGCTTGTTGGCATTGCGTAGGCATGTCTCGTCCAAATCGAGGGTTGTAAAATTCAATCCTTGGAACCAGCCCCGCGCGCGCCGTTCACCGGAATCGAGATATTGTTGGAGATGTGCCGAGAGGGTGCGGCGACACAGTAGAATCACCGCGTGCCAGTGATCGGCGCTGCGTACTACGACGAGGTCGCTTGGCCCTTTTGCAGCCCACATTTGCCGGACAATATCGTGCGGCAGTAAAGGGCTGTCGACGGGAATACTGGCTACCCATTCCTGAGTGGCGGCTGCGAGTCCGGCCTGAAGGCCCATTAGTGGCCCCTCATATCCCGACTGTTGATCAGTAATCACGGGATAACCCAGCGCGCGATAATCCTCTAGGTGACGATTGGCACTAATGAAGATTTCTTGGCAGTCTTGCTGCAAAACGGAGATGGCCTGAGTAATCAGTGGGGCGTCTTGCCAGATCAGCCAGCCCTTGTCGATTCCGCCCATGCGCCGCCCGGCACCACCGGCGAGAATGATGCCGCTCACGGGCAGCGGATTTAGGGGGAGGGGATTCGTTTGCATGTGCCGGTGCCTTGCTGCTAAAGCCTATGCTATCCTTCCACAATTCTTCATGGAGTAAAACCCGGAGTGGTTATGTGGGATTGGTTGCGAGGCAAGGCCGAGCCAGTGGCTCCGCCGCGTGGAGTCGTCATTGACGCAGGTATTCCCAATCAGGAACGCGTGGCGGAGTTGCCCTTGCCGGAACCACTGTTTATTTTGCATTACAATGGGTTCGGGGCATTTCCGGAAAATGCCGAATTGCGCCATTTACTTTTAGATACGGCGCGGAACGCGGATTTTTTGCGGGATTTGCCCCGAGTGAGTGCCCGTCAACTGGAAGAAAAGTCAGCGCTTCAGGCGCGCTTCGGATTGGAACTGGAAACGGTGGTGCAGTTTTTTAAAGTGTTGCACAGCGAAATCACCCGTCGCATGTACGTCGATTCTGCGCGTCAGCGCGAAGGCGGAGCAGGTTTGCAATTTACTTTGCGTGATCCTGAAAAAGCCACAACGGAAGATCGCGCAATTGTTGTTGCGAATGATCATGGCCTGGGCGCTGGTATTTACCCCTTTACGCATATTCCCCAAAATCCCCATCCGGGTAGGGAAAACCCCTTTATTATTCGAATTGTTATGAAAAAGGATCTGATATGAAGAAAATAGCTGTTTTCCCCGGTGATGGCATCGGACCGGAAATTGTGGATGCGGCCCGCCTGGTGCTCGATGCGGTGGATCGTGCGGCGGGCTTGGGTTTGCAGTGCACGGAGGGTTTGGTGGGAGGGGCGGCGCTCGACGCCAGTGATGATCCTTTACCGGAAGCCTCATTACGACTGGCGATGGAAGCCGATGCCGTCATTCTCGGTGCGGTCGGTGGCCCACGCTGGGATAGTTACCCACCCGCCAAAAGACCGGAGCAGGGCTTGCTGCGCTTGCGCAAGGGCTTGGACCTCTTTGCGAACCTGCGTCCGGCGCAGATTTTTCCGCAGTTGCTAGATGCCTCGCCGCTGCGTCCAGAACTGGTACGGAACGTAGATATTCTGGTGGTGCGTGAGCTGACGGGGGATATTTATTTTGGTCAGCCGCGTGGCGTGGAAATCGTCGACGGCAAGCGCCGTGGCCATAACACCATGGTCTACGATGAGGACGAAATTCGCCGCATTGCGCATGTGGCTTTTCAGGCAGCACAAGGTCGGCGCAAGCAGTTGTGCTCAGTGGATAAGGCGAACGTCCTCGAAACCACGCGCCTCTGGCGGGAAGTAGTGACGGAGGTGGCTGCGGAATATCCTGAGGTGAATCTCAGTCATATGTATGTCGACAATGCGGCCATGCAGCTCATTCGCGCTCCCGCCCAGTTTGACGTATTGCTGACGGGTAATATGTTTGGCGACATTCTTTCGGATGAGGCCAGTCAACTGACCGGGTCCATCGGCATGTTACCTTCGGCTTCGCTGGGTCAGGGGCGGGGGATGTACGAACCCATTCATGGTTCCGCACCGGATATTGCCGGTCAGGACAAAGCCAATCCACTAGCCACTATTCTTTCGGTCGCGATGCTATTGCGTCACTCACTCAATGCCGAAATCTGGGCGCAGCGCATCGAAGCGGCTGTTCAGAAAGTGCTCGATCAAGGCTTGCGCACCGCTGATATTGCCGCTTCTGGAGAGCCGGTTATTGGCACCAAAGCGATGGGTGCTGCTGTGGTCGAAGCTCTGCAGATGAAGGACTGATTCCCTATGAAAAAAGTCAGTTATAATGTGGCTATTTTGGGTGCAACGGGAGCTGTCGGCGAAGCCATGCTGCAAATTCTGGAGCAGCGCCAATTTCCGGTGGATAAGCTTTTTTTACTCGCCAGTAGTCGCTCTGCAGGCGGACGGTTGCCCTTTCGCAATCAGCAGATTTTGGTGCAGGATGCGGCAAATTTTGATTGGTCGCAGGCCGATATCGGGCTTTTTTCCGCCGGCGCTAAAATCAGCGCGGAATATGCGCCCAAAGCGGCAGCGGCGGACTGTGTGGTCATTGATAATACCTCACAGTTTCGCTACGACGAGGAGATTCCTCTGGTGGTGCCGGAAGTGAATCCTCACCGTATTGCCGATTATCAGCGCCACGGTATTATTGCCAACCCCAATTGTTCGACCATTCAAATGCTGCTCGCGTTGAAACCTATCGCGGATGCGGTGGGTATCGAGCGGGTGGTGGTAGCTACCTATCAGGCGGTTAGTGGTGCTGGTCGACGCGCTATTGAAGAGCTGGGTCAACAAACCATGGCCTTATTCCGCCACGAAGAGGCGGTGACCGAGGTCTTCCCAAAGCGTATTGCCTTTAACTGTCTGCCACAAATTGATGTGTTTCAGGACAATGGCTACACCAAAGAAGAGATGAAAATGCTTTGGGAGACTCGAAAAATTCTCGAAATTCCTGATATAGCATTGACGGCCACTTGTGTGCGCGTGCCCGTATTTTATGGACACTCTGAGGCGATCAATGTGGTTACTCGCGAACCGATCAGCCCGGAAGCGGTGCGCGCCTTGTTGGCAAAATCTGCAGGAATTACGGTGGTGGATAATCCCGATAAGGCATTGTGGCCTTCGGCTCTGGATGCTGCGGGTCAGGATACGACCTATGTCGGACGCATTCGCGGTGATTGCTCCCACGAAAGAGGGATCAATTTTTGGGTGGTGTCCGATAATATCCGTAAAGGGGCCGCATTAAATAGCGTGCAGATTGCAGAGTTGCTGATTCGCGACTATTTATAGGAGCGTTATGGGTGACGTTGCCAGTCGCGATATGTTGGTGCTACACAAATTGAGGAAAAATAAAATGGAGAGAAAGAACTGGTTGTGGGCTATGGCCGGGATGGGTTTACTCCTGCCGGGTGTAGCGCAGGCGCTAGGGTTGGGAGCATTGCATGTGCTTTCCGCACCGGGTGAACCTTTCCGCGCAGAGATTGTTATTCAGTCAGTTACTCCCCAGAGCGCATCCAGTTTGAGTGCTAATCTGGCACCTGCCAGTGCTTTTGCGATGATTGATCTGCCCCAAGCGGCGACTTTGCAACATTGGCATTTTTCGGTGCGGCGTGGCGATCAACCGGTTATTCTGATATCCAGTCCGTTACCCGTCAGCCAACCGGATCTTCATTTTCTGGTTCAATTAAATTGGTCCGGTGGACAGTTAGTTCGCGAGTACTCGGCACGCGGCACCCCCGCGTCGTTGTCTCCTTCCGCGATATCCAGTCAACCTAGGGTGACCGCATCTTACCCGTCAGCAACGTCTACGCCGCCACCTGTTTCTTCGCCAGCTCAACTCCATTATGGATGGTCTCGCGTTACCCGCTATGGTCCAGTCCCGACAAATGGTTCTCTTTATGATGTTGCAAGAGCTATTACCGGTAGCAATGCGGTGACGCTGGATCAGGTGATGGCCGCTTTGGTAAAAGCGAATCCACAGGCATTTCAAAACAGTAATCCCGGAGTCTTGTACGCGGGCAGTATGCTGAGGGTACCGAGTATGGCGGAAGTGCATGCTCTGGCGGCTTCTCAGGCAACGCGTTGGCTGTCCGGCCATAGCCAGATCGGAAAGAACGTGACTCCAATGTCGGCTAGTGCCTCTGTTGTTGCATCCAAATTGCCGGTAAAACCCTCGGCTATGCCGGCGAAGGTTGCGGTGAGTGCGGCAGAGAGTGCTACGCATCTGGTGTTATCCAGCGCACCGCTGACCGCTTCGACTGCCAGTACTACTTCCACTTCCTCGACGGCTTTGGCGGCACCACAGGCGGCAGACATTGTCGCATTACATTCCGAAAATCAAAAACTACTGGGAGAAGTCTCGACACTCGGTCAGCGTTTGAATGTGGAAGAACGCCTGCTGGCCAGCCAAGGGGCGCAATTAGCAACTTTATCGCGGAACAGCGCCAGTCATGGTTTCTTCAGCAATATCCCTCTGCTTATCTCTTTGGGGGGCAATCTGCTCCTGCTGATTTTGTTTTTGTGGATGCTGCGTCGTCAGCAAGAGGCCGAGCGACGGCAAAGGGAGGTTTCTCAACGGCTGTCGGTACTGAGTACCGCACCCAAGTCAGCAGCCCCTCAGCCCGCATCTGAGCCGCGTCCGACCGTGGTGGCCCCGACGGTCGCTCCTGCACCTGTCGCTGCTGCTCCGGCCACGCCCACGACGGTAGCAGAGACGCCATCAGCGGTTCTTGAAGCCGTGGCGCCCGTTGCCGTTGCTGCGGCCACCAGTAGTAGCGCCAGTTTTGCGCATGCGGATGAAGATTCGTATGGCAGCAACGATGTGGATCCCATTGAACAAGCTGATTTGTATCTGACCTATGGTAAATCCGAGTCGGCCATTGCTGTCCTGAGCGAAGCACTCGAAAATAATCCTCGTCGTAAAGAGCTTTATGTGAAGCTGTTGGATATTTATGGGACATTGGATCGTCGCGAAGATTATCTCGATTTAGCGGAAAGAATGCGTGGACGCTTCGGACCGAATAATTCCGCATGGCAGGAGGTTGCGGGCCAGGGCGCTCAACTTTTCCCTAGGAATGCGCTCTTTGAAATGTCACAAGATGAACCCGTCGCTGCCGAACCCGTTATTTCGGATCTGCAAGCAAACCCAGCGGTCCATGCCGAGACGGTGTCGGTCGCGTCTTCAGAACCACGGATGTTGGATTTTCAGTTCGGTGGGCACAGTAGCCAGCTGACTTCTGACGAAGCATCGTATTTTCCAGCAGAAAAAAAAGATCGTTTGTTGCACGATATTAACGAGCAGTTTCGATTGATTGAAGAAGGTGAGACCGCGAAGACTCCAGATTCTGTAGGCGCTGATATTTCTAAATCAACGATGCTGGATACCGCGTTGGATTTTGCTTCGTTAGAAAGTCTTGCGCCGGAAACGACCGCTGAGGTGATAGATGCGAAATTGGAACAACCCGTTTCAGAGAAAAAACCATCCCCCGCCTTTGGCCTTTCTGCGGTTGAGGATCAGCCTGCCGTTAGCGACCACGCCAACTCTGGTATAGCAGATTGGGATGCCGTCGGAACCAAACTTGATCTGGCCAAGGCTTACGTGGAAATGGGTGATAGTGAATCAGCACGCGATCTTCTGGCGGAAGTCGCCAAAGAGGGTACCAGTGCTCAGCGTGAGGAAGCTGAAAAACTGATTGGCGAGTTATGATTTGACGCTGGAAATTTCGGTAGTCAGCCCAAGGCCCGGCGTACGCTGGGCCTTGGGCGTTGAATACGACGGAAATGGTTTTTGCGGCTGGCAACGGCAGCTCGGTCAACCCAGTGTTCAGCAATCGCTTGAAGATGCATTGAGCCGACTGGCCAACGCTCCGGTAACGGTGATTGTGGCCGGACGCACGGATACCGGCGTACATGCCCTTTGCCAAGTGGTACATTTTGATGCCCCCGTTCAGCGCTCGGCGCAGTCTTGGTTACGCGCTACTAATACTTATCTGCCAGAGGGGGTGGCACTGCGCTGGGTTCAGCCGGTGCCGGAGCATTTTCATGCACGTTTTTCGGCCACAGCTCGGCGTTATCGTTACGTTATTTTGAATCGCCGCGACAAGTCGGCTTTATGGCGTCACCATACCGCTTGGGTTTATAGCCCATTGCAAATTGCGCCGATGCAGGCGGCGGCCAAAATGTTGCTGGGCACCCATGATTTTTCGGCTTTTCGTGCCTCTTCCTGTCAAGCTAACAGTCCGGTGCGCACCTTGTATCATCTAGAGCTGCGGCAACGTGGCGACCTGATCGCCATTGATGCAGAAGCTAATGGTTTTTTACATCACATGGTCCGTAATCTAGCGGGGGTGCTCATCGCTATTGGCCGTGGGGATTATCCACCAGAGTGGGCGGCAGCGGTGTTGGCGAGTCGTGATCGCTGTCAGGCGGGAATTACGGCACCCCCCGGTGGACTCTATTTTGTGGCGCCCCGTTATCCCGCCGAATTTGCGTTGCCCGTGGATGCGATGGATGCCGGGTTTTTGATCGGAGAATGAGGCGATGCGGTAAACTCATGCTTTGTACACGATGCAGTGTTAGAATATGGCGATGGTGCGCTCAAAAATTTGCGGTATAACCAATGCGGAAGATGCCAAAGCGGCGGCCCGTGCAGGGGCTGACGCCATAGGTTTGGTGTTTTACGAAAAAAGTACACGCTGTGTGAAAATCGCTCAGGCGCAGGAAATACTCCGAGTTGTTCCCCCTTTTGTGGGGGTGGTTGGTCTTTTCGTGAATGCGGATTCAGCAACCATTCATGCGGTTCTTGAAGCCTGCGCTCTGGATATTCTGCAGTTTCATGGCGACGAAACACCCGCCTTTTGTCGCAGCTTTGGTCGGCCCTATCTTAAAGCGTTGCGCGTAACGGGTGATGAAGATCTGCGCGCGCCGGTAGATGCTTATTATGATGCACAGGGTTTACTGCTGGATTGTGCTGTCCCTGGGCACTGGGGTGGTACAGGACAGAGTTTCCCGTGGTGGTGTCTGCCCGATTTGGGTAAGCCATTGATTTTGGCAGGCGGCCTGCGGCCCGATAACGTGCGGGAAGCCGTACAACTCGCCCAACCCTATGCCGTAGATGTCAGCAGTGGCGTAGAACAGTCGCCGGGAATCAAAGATCATGACAAAATGCTACAATTTGTAGCTCAGCTAAAAGGCTTCTGAGGAGAATCAATGGAGCGCTATGAATTGCCGGATGCGTCCGGTCACTACGGCCCTTATGGGGGGCGCTTTGTTGCGGAAACCCTCATACCCGCATTGGATGAATTGAATCAGGCTTATCAGGAAGCACAGCGTGACCCAGAATTCCGGGCCGAACTGCATAGTGAGTTGCGCCAGTTCGTGGGGCGTCCTAACCCTTTGTATCACGCCGAACGCATCTCCAAGGAGCTCGGCGGCGCGCAAATCTATCTCAAAAGAGAAGATCTTAATCATACGGGTGCTCACAAAATCAATAATGCCGTTGGACAGGCTTTGCTGGCGCGACGTATGGGTAAAAAACGCATTATTGCCGAAACCGGTGCCGGTCAGCACGGCGTGGCAACCGCCACGGTAGCCACTCGCTATGGCATGGAATGTTTGGTGTATATGGGCGAAGAGGATGTCCAGCGGCAATCCAGTAACGTTTTTCGGATGCGTTTACTAGGGGCCGAAGTGGCCACGGTCCGTAGCGGTACGCGCACGCTCAAAGATGCGCTCAATGAAGCCATGCGGGATTGGGTGACTCACGTTGAGTCGACTTTCTACATCATTGGCACGGTAGCTGGTCCGCATCCCTATCCAGCGATGGTCCGTGATTTTCATCGGGTGATAGGCGATGAAGCCCGCGCCCAGTGCCTAGAGCTGACTGGACGTCTGCCCGATGTGTGTGTGGCCTGCGTGGGCGGAGGGAGTAATGCCATCGGCCTGTTTTACCCCTTTATTGCAGACCAATCGGTACGACTAATTGGCGTGGAGGCGGGCGGTCTGGGACTTGCCACTGGACAGCACGCAGCGCCCTTGACGACCGGCAAACCTGGCGTGCTCCATGGCAACCGAACTTATCTGATGGCCGATGAAGATGGGCAGATTTTGCCAACCCATTCCATTTCGGCGGGTCTTGATTATCCGGGCGTTGGGCCAGAACATGCTTATCTCAAGGACATTGGTCGCGCGGAGTATGTCGCCGCTACCGATGATGAGGCGCTGCAGGCGTTTCATCGTCTCTGCCGAACGGAAGGCATTATCCCGGCGTTGGAGACTGCGCATGCTTTAGCGCATGCTTTTGCCTTGGCACCCACCATGCGCTCCGATCAGACGATTATCGTCAATCTATCTGGACGCGGAGACAAAGATATTCACACGGTAGCAGCTCTGGAAGGTATTCATTTATGAGTCGTCTGGAGTCCATGTTTACGCAATTGCGGCAGCAAGATCGTGCTGCGCTGATTCCCTTCATGACAGCGGGTGACCCCTCCTTAAGCGGCACGGTGCCGCTCCTGCACGCCTTGGTTGCGGCGGGAGCTGATGCTATTGAATTGGGGATGCCTTTTTCCGACCCTATGGCCGATGGCCCGAGTATACAGCGGGCTAGCGAACGGGCTCTGGCCAAGGGCGTAAAGTTGCGTATGGTTCTGGAATGGGTGCGTGCGTTTCGTACGAGTAATCAGCACACGCCCATCATTCTTATGGGCTATTTGAACCCGATTGAGACGATGGGTATGACGGTTTTCGCTGAATCCGCAGCGGCTGCCGGGGTAGATGGAGTCATTATTGTCGATCTCACCCCTGAGGAAGGCCGAGAGGCGTCGGCAACGCTCAAAGATCGGGGGATTGATCCGATTTTTCTGCTGGCACCGACCAGTGATGGGGCGAGAGTCGCAGCGGTGCGAGAGCTGGGTGGTGGTTTTGTCTACTATGTTTCCTTGCGTGGTATTACGGGTGCGGCGCAGGCGGACTGGGACGAGGTGCTGGCTCGGGTCGGCGTACTGCAGCAAGAACTGACGATGCCGGTAGCTATTGGTTTTGGAATCCGCAATGCCGACACAGTGGCGCGAGTAGGGAAGGGCGCCGATGCCGTGGTAGTCGGTAGTGCCCTCGTGGAACAGTTGGCGGATTGCCCGGATGATCAGGATGCCCTTGCGGCGGCGTCGCGTTTTATCCAACCGCTGGCGGAAGCAATTAAAAATGCACGGAGTAAGCAATGAGTTGGTTCAACCGGGTTTTGCCCCCAAAAATTAAAAAGACGGCCCCGGAAACGCCCCAGGCAGGAGAAAATAAGCGTACGGTTCCGGAAGGGCTGTGGTCCAAATGTCCGACCTGTCAGGTCGTACTTTATCGGACGGAGCTCGAAGAAAATTTGTTCGTGTGTCCGCATTGTGGCCATCACCAGCGCATTACGGCCCGGCAGCGCCTGCACTTTTTTCTGGATGCTGAGCCCCGACTCGAAATTGCCAAAGAATACACTCCCGTCGATCCCCTACGTTTCAAAGATCAGAAACGCTATAAGGAACGTCTGCAGGAGGCACAATCTAAGTCCGGTGAAAAAGATGCTCTAGTGGTTATGCGAGGATTATTGGCGGGACGACCGGTGGTGGCAGCCGCTTTTGCCTTTGAATTTATGGGTGGCAGCATGGGCTCCGTGGTCGGTGCGCGTTTTGCCAAAGCAGCCGAAACCGCGTTAGTGGAGCGTTGTCCGTTGGTATGTTTTTCGGCGAGTGGGGGTGCCCGCATGCAGGAAGGCTTGTTGTCCCTCATGCAAATGGCTAAAACCGCCGCAGCGGTGGAACGTCTGGCTAAAGCCGGTATTCCATTCATTTCCGTGCTTACCGACCCCACTATGGGAGGGGTGTCCGCGAGCCTCGCAACTCTAGGCGACATTCTGATTGCTGAACCCAAGGCATTAATTGGTTTTGCTGGTCCCCGAGTCATCGAGCAAACCATTCGTGAAAAGCTGCCGGTGGGTTTTCAACGCTCAGAGTATCTGCTGGAGCACGGTGCCATCGACCAGATTGTGGATCGGCGGCAACTGCGTTCGGTAATCAGTGAAATCCTCGGAATGCTGACCCATGCCGAGTGCGTTAGCTAGCGCATGTATGTATTCAATGCTTGCAGAATCTAAGGCGCCACCCGATCTGCTGAGTGATCCACTGAGTCGTTTGGTGATGACCATGGCCGGGCCGCCAGAAACCATCGTCATGGGTTTGGAACGGATGCGTGCCGCCATGGCGCTGCTGGGTATGTCGGATCAACTACCCATGCCCTTGATTATGGTGGGCGGCACGAATGGCAAAGGCTCCACCGTCGCTTGTCTCGAAACGCTGTATCGACAGGCGGGTTATCGGGTTGCTGCCTATACCAGTCCGCATTTGTGGCAGTTCACCGAACGTCTGCGCCTGGATGCAGTGCCCGCAGCGGTTGCCGTCTGGACGGAAACCCTAGAATACCTGGCAACCATCACTCGGCAGATAGCGCTCACGTTTTTTGAAATCACAACTTTGGCAGCGCTGCGCATGATTCTCCAGTCAAAAATGGATGTTGCTATTCTGGAAGTTGGCCTCGGTGGGCGCTTGGATGCAGTAAACGCCTTTAGCCCGGATTGCAGTATTGTTACCACCGTTGATCTGGATCATCAGGATTGGCTAGGTCCAGACCGGCTGTCGATTGGACGGGAAAAAGCCGGTATTTTTCGGTCGGGCGTGCCCGCGTTATACGGCGATGCGCAGGATCCTTGCCTCAGCGTTGTCGAAGAGGCGGAGCGGCGCACCGTACCGCTACACTTGCTGGGACGTGACTTTGACTACGACTCCGCAGAACGAATCTGGCGCGGTTATGGTCAGACATTGCGGATGCCTACGCCACTGTGGCCGGCGCCAGCCCAGTGGCAGAATTTAGCGCTGGCCTTTGCTGCCATCCATCACCTTCAGGATCGTTTACCCGTACCCGAAGTGGTGATAAATCACTGGCAGTTACGGCCATCCTTGCCGGGCCGCTCCCAGATTTTGCGGCCTTGGGGTAGTGCTGGCCCGCATCTTTTGGTGGATGTCGCCCATAATCCTCAAGCGGTAAAACAATTGGCTGAAGTACTCGCCCAGTATTCTGGACGTTGTCATGCCTTCGTCGGAATGCTGAGTGACAAAGACATTCCTGGCACACTGAGCGTCTTGCTGCAGCGCGTCGCAGTCTGGCATGTTCTGGATATGCCGGATACGCCACGCGCCGCAGCGGCGGAGTACCTTGAGCAGTGTCTCAGGACATTAGGAGCAGACCAAGTTAAGATAGTAGAGCACATGGAAGAGGCTATGGATCAGGCTCGGATCGGACTGATGGCAGAGGATATCATCGTCTGTTTCGGATCTTTTCATCTGGTCAAGCAACTGCCGCCCCATTGGCTGAACGAAACGGTAGCCCATTGAATTATTGGGTCGATATTGGCGTAATCGCGCTCGTCAGTTTGTCTGCGTTGTGGGGATTATTTCGTGGTATGGTGCGCGAGTTTTTTTCTCTGGCAGCCTGGATAGGCGGATTTTATGTCGCTTGGAATTGGGGCGGGAGCTGGTTGGCACCGCAATTATCCCACGATATACCAGCGGGCTGGCGGGTGCCCTTAGCCTCTTTCCTGCTTTTTTTCGCTTGCCTGATTGTCGGAACCCTATGCGCTTTTGTGGTACGTAAGCTATTATACGGCATTGGTTTCGGAGCCACGGATCGTTTTCTGGGTGCATTTTTCGGTTTTCTGCGTGGCTTGGTATTAATCGCTATTCTGGTAACGCTGGTACAATCCTCGGCGCTGTCGCATTCGGTTTGGTGGCAGAGCTCCTGGCTGGCGCAGGAGCCTGTAAAGCATTGGTCTCATTCGTTGACGGCGCCAGCCGTGTCCTATTTGGAGTCGCAAAACATTGCACACTGAGCATTGGCAGGAACAGTTTATAGACGACGATCATTTTCACGACGAGTGTGGCGTGATTGGCGTTTTTGGTCATCCTGAGGCCGCAAATCTCACTTACCTCGGTCTTTACGCTCTGCAGCATCGTGGTCAGGAATCTGCGGGGATTGTTTCGGAAGATCAGGGCAAACTCTTCGTGCAACGGGGTATGGGCCGGGTAGCTGATGTGTTCGGGGTGGAACAGATCAGTAAATTACCGGGTGAACAAGCGATTGGCCATGTACGTTATTCGACGGCGGGTGGATCGGTTTTACGGAATACTCAGCCGGTATACATTAGTTACCGGCATGGTGCTTTTGCGGTGGGGCATAATGGTAACTTGGTGAATGCTGCAGAACTGCGTGAGCGTCTGGAGCAGGAAGGCGCCATCTTCCATACGGACATGGATACGGAAGTGATTGTTCATCTGTTGGCTCGTGTTCCTGGCGACGATCCTGGCACCCGTCTGGCAGCGGCACTCAAGCAGGTTTCTGGTGCTTATTCGCTGGTCTGCCTCACGGAAACCCGGCTGATGGGGGTGCGCGATCCCATGGGATTCCGGCCGCTGGTGCTGGGACGACTGGTAGACTCTGGCGGTTTCGTGCTGGCTTCTGAGACTTGTGCGCTCGATTTAATGGGTGCCGAATTTGTGCGCGATATCGAACCCGGAGAACTCATCATTATTTCCAAAGACGGGATCGAAAGTCGTAAACCTTTTGCCGCAGTAGACCGTCGGATGTGCGTGTTTGAATATATTTATTTTGCCCGACCCGATAGCGTGTTGGACGGAACCCACGTCTATTCGGCGCGCAAGCGGATTGGGCAAGTCCTTGCTCGCCTGCATCCCCGGGACGCCGATATGGTTGTGCCCGTACCAGATTCCGGGGTGGCTGCCGCGATGGGATATGCCGAAGCCTCCGGATTACCTTTTGAACTGGGACTGATCCGTAATCACTATGTGGGGCGAACCTTTATCCAGCCGGCACAGCGTGGTCGGGATTTTGGGGTCAAGGTCAAACTCAACGCCCAGCCCAATATTTTGCGGGGCAAGCGGGTGATTCTGGTCGACGATTCCATTGTTCGGGGAACCACGAGCGCCAAAATTGTTAGCCTCGTGCGTGCGGCTGGAGCCCGAGAAGTACATTTTCTGGTAAGTGCGCCGCCCACAACCGGACCTTGTTATTATGGGATTGATACTCCTGATCGTTCCCAGTTGATCGCGGCCCAGCATAATATTGAAGAAGTCCGTAAAATTATTGGTGCGGACACCCTCGGATATATCAGTCTGGATGGGCTCTATGAAGCGGTTGGTTCACGCAGCCAGGGTTTTTGTGACGCCTGTTTCAGTGATGACTATCCTTTGCCGACTCCAGAAGGACACGGTTCGCGTCAACTCCACTTGCTCAAGGAGGTTAAATGAGTCACGAAATCCGCGATGAAAACTGGGCTGCACAGTTACGTCCCGAAACGCTGGCCATTCGTTCTGGTATTCACCGGACTCAGGAGCAGGAGCATAGTGAAGCCATATTTCCGACTTCCAGTTTTGTTTTCGATTCGGCAGAAGAAGCGGCAGAGCGCTTTGCTGGGCGCGCACCCGGCAATATCTATGCGCGCTTTACCAATCCGACCGTGCGGACTTTTGAAGAGCGATTGGCGGCTTTAGAGGGCGCGGAAGGCTGTATTGCGACGGCCTCGGGAATGGCTGCCTGCCTGACCACTTTTATGGGACTACTTAAGGCCGGGGATCATATTGTCGCGTCGCGTGCTATTTTTGGTACGACGGTGCAATTGCTCAGCACGATTCTGGGGCGTTTCGGAGTGGAAACCACCTATGTGCCACTGGCTGATCTGGATGCCTGGCAGGCCGCCATCCGTCCCAATACGCGTTTGCTTTTTCTGGAAACGCCCTCTAATCCGCTCACCGAAATTGGCGACATGCAGGCGCTGTCTGAGATTGCCCATCGTCAGGGTGCCTGGCTGGTGGTAGATAATTGCTTTTGTACGCCGGCTCTGCAACAACCCCTCAAGTTCGGTGCGGATGTGGTGATCCACTCAGCGACTAAATATCTGGATGGACAAGGCCGAACCCTTGGTGGTGCAGTCTGCGCCAGCAATGCCCTGCTCAACGATGGTCCACGTAATTTTGTCCGTACCGCTGGTCCTAGTCTCAGTCCCTTCAATGCCTGGGTGCAGCTCAAGGGGCTGGAAACTCTCGGTTTGCGTATGGAGCGGCACTGTCAGAATGCACAATACCTTGCTGAGTGGCTCGAAGCTTGTCCGGAAGTGTCGCGGGTTTATTATCCAGGACTCGCCAGTCACCCGCAGTATGCCCTCGCCGCGCGACAGCAGACTCGTCCCGGCGCGATTCTCTCTTTTGATCTTCAGGGTGGGCAGAGTGCAGCGTGGAAATTTGTGAATGCTTTACGCTTGTTATCGCTGACTTCTAATCTCGGCGATGCGAAAAGCACCGTCACCCATCCCGCCAGCACGACCCATAGTCGCGTGAGTCCGGAAGCGCGTGCTGCAGCAGGTATTGGTGATGGATTGCTCCGCATCAGCGTGGGTCTGGAGCATGTGGAAGATCTTCAGGATGACCTGCGGCGTGGCTTTGCCGCCCTTGCAGCGCGCTGAAATGCGCTATGTTTATATGATGGATGACTTATTATCCCTGCCACTACTAAACGGAGAATAAAGACATGACAAGATTCCGTGCCTTACAGCGCCATGGCCTCCAACCGGATACGCGCGTTTGTATGTTTGACAATGGCTTACCTCTGAGTCTGCGTGCAGAAGACCCCGCCCTGAAAAGTATGACGGATTTGCAGCGCGTGCCCGCAGCCACCACGCATCCCGAACATACCCTCGATGAAACCATGCAGCGCATGATTCACGTCGGTGTACGGATGCTGTTCGTGCTCGATGAATTTGGCACGCTCTGCGGTTTGATAACGGCCCGAGACATCATGGGTGAAAAGCCGGTCAAACTGGCTGCTGAAGATCACATCCCCCGTGACCGTATCCAAGTACAACAGGTTATGGTGCCATTGGAGCAGGTGGATGTTTTGGACTTTTCTGAAGTGGAGCGCTCCACGGTGGGCGATATCGTACTGACTTTACGCAAGGCGGGACGTCAGCATGCTTTGGTGCGAGAAGAAACGCCTCGGGGTATAGAAATTCGGGGCGTATTTTCCATCAGCCAGATTGCCCGTCAGCTTGGGGTGTCGATTCAGACCAACGACGTGGTACAGAGTTTTGCCGGTCTGGAGCAACTCATTGTTGGTGATGACTAAGACCCTAAACACGGGTCCCTTGGTGCCGGGAGCCGATATTCGTGACTGAGACAAATGGGTTGCTCTTAGCAGCCCTGTTGGTTTTGTTGAATGGCTTTTTTGTCGCGGCAGAATTCGCGCTGGTGCGTTTGCGCAGTACGCACGCCCATACGCTTGCCCAAGAACATGGTCTGCGTGGACGAATTCTGGTCCGCATGCATCGCCGCCTCGATGCCTATTTATCGGCGACCCAGCTTGGGATTACCTTCGCCTCTCTGGGAATTGGCTGGATTGGTGAACCGGCTGTAGCGCATTTATTGCAACCGGTATTTCGTTTTTTTGGGATGCGGGAGCCTGTCCTGCTGCATTCCATCTCGCTGGCTGTGGGTTTTGGACTGGTTTCCTTTGTCGTGATTGTGGTGGGAGAGCTGGTACCAAAATCCCTAGCCATTCGAAAAGCCGAAAGTGTGTCGCTGTGGACCGGCGTGCCGCTCTACGTTTTTTACTGGATGATGTATCCAGCAATCTGGATTTTGAACGGGGCGACGCGCTTCGTACTCCGCATTTTTGCCTTGCGTCTGGATGAACATGCGGAGGATGCGCCGCATTCTCGGGATGAACTGGTGATGATCCTCGCCCTGAGCCAAGCCCAGGGAACGCTAGGTCGACGCACGGGCGACATTCTGGATCGCACTCTGGATTTTACCGAGCTGACAGCAGGCGATCTGATGCGCCCGGCAGCGGATATGGTTTGTCTGATGTTGGAGGACAGCGCTGAGGAAACGCGGCAACGCATGCTGCGCAACCGCTTTACCCGTTATCCGGTGTGCGCGGGCGACCGTCAGCACGTTGTCGGTTTGCTGCATGTTAAAGACGCCTTTGCCGCATTGGCTCGTAACACGGACCTCGTCGACCTGCATAAACTACTGCGTCCTCTGCCAGCCGTCGAGAAAGGCCTGCCCGCTATGGATTTGCTCACCCATTTTCGTTCTGGGCATCCCCATTTTGCGCTGGTCGTTGATGATCTAGGCACCATCACCGGCTTTGTCACCCTGGATCATGTTCTCGAAAGTTTACTAGGTGCCATCCCCGATGAATTTCGCCATCAACGCAAAGAATGGCAGAAGCGTCTTGATGGTAGTTGGGTGGGTTCTGGCAGTCTCTCTTTGTACTCCCTCGAACGCTGTCTGGATCGGGATATTGATGAAGATATTGCAGATACGATTGGCGGTCTGGTGATGCGCAAGCTAGAGCGTGTGCCGGAAGAAGGGGAGCGCATCGAGTTTGCTGAATTTGATGTCGTGGTGTTGGCTAAAAAAGGTCCACGCATGACGCTGGTGCAGGTGATCCCACATCCCGAAAATACCGACCTGAAGAATTCTTCCTGAAGATTAAATATGCAAAAAAGTGACTTTAACTACGAACTCCCCGAAAGTTTGATTGCTCAAGAACCTTTGTCGGAGCGCAGTGCTTCGCGTCTTCTGGTGGTGGATGGGTACGCTCAAACCTGGCGGGATAGCTGGATGCGTAGCCTGCCAGAACTCCTGCAACCGGGCGACTTGTTGATCATGAACGATACCCGAGTTTTGCCCGCTCGCCTCCATGTCCACAAGGAAACCGGCGGTGCCGTGGAGCTGTTGCTGGATCGCCTGCTCAGTGACCGTGAAGGCTGGTTTTTGGCAAAATCCTCCAAGCCCCTGCGCGCCGGAACTTTTTTGCAGATTAATCAAGAAGATCGTGCCGAGGTGTTGGAAAAAGACGGTATGATGGTGCGTCTGAGGTTGTCCGATGCCGCATGGTTGCCCCTGCTCGAAGCAGAAGGCAGCATGCCCTTGCCGCCCTATATTCGGCGGCCGCCCGAGGACCGCGATGCGGAGCGCTATCAAACGGTGTATGCCCAGCAACTCGGTGCCGTGGCCGCCCCCACTGCCGGACTGCATTTTGATGAGAAGCTGTTGGCAATGCTGGCTCATCGCGGTGTGGAGCGCGCTTTTGTCACGCTCCATGTGGGTGCCGGCACTTTTCTGCCGGTGCGTAGCGATGATCTTACCGAGCATCCCATGCACGCAGAAACCATGATCGTCAGCCCCGAAACCGTAGCCGCCGTAGCCGCTGCCAAAGCGCGGGGGGGGAGGGTGATTGCCGTTGGAACGACGGCCTGCCGAGCTTTGGAAACGGCGGGACAAGACGGAACCCTACGCCCTTATACCGGAGAAACTCGGCTCTTTTTGTATCCGGGAAAGTCCTTTCGGATTATCGATGGCCTGCTTACCAATTTTCACTTACCGGAATCGACCTTGCTGATGTTGGTGTGTGCCTTTGCGGGCACCGAATGTATGCTGGCCGCCTATCGCCACGCGGTTGCCGCCCGTTATCGCTTTTTTAGTTATGGAGATGCCATGTTCATTACCCCTTCGCTGTCCTCCGGTAGCAAGCTCTGATGGGGATTTACGAGTGTCTGGCGGTAGATGGCGCAGCCCGCCGGGGTGTTGTTCATCTCCCGCGCGGAGATATCCAGACCCCGGCTTTTATGCCCGTAGGTACTTATGGCACGGTCAAGGCGATGGCCCCCGAAGAGCTCAAAGCCATTGGTGCTGACATTATTCTCGGCAATACCTTTCATTTGTTTTTGCGCCCTGGCCTGGAAGTCATCAGCATCCTCGGCGGGCTACACCAAATGATGCACTGGGACCGTCCCATCCTCACCGATTCCGGGGGTTTTCAGGTATTTAGCCTGGGTGCACTGCGTAAACTCCGTGAGGCAGGCGTCGAATTTCGCGCCCCCACAGACGGTCACAAGGTATTTCTCGGTCCTGAAGAATCCATGCAGATTCAGGCGGTATTGGGTTCAGACATCGCTATGGTTTTTGACGAATGTACCCCACACCCTGCCACTTACGCAGAAGCGCAGAAGAGTATGGAGCTTTCCCTGCGCTGGGCGGCACGTTCGCGTCTCGCCTACGACGGACCCGGACAATTATTTGGTATTGTGCAGGGTGGAATGTATGGCGACTTGCGCCAACGTTCACTGGAAGGGCTGCAACGCCTCGATTTTCCCGGTTTGGCTATTGGTGGGCTATCCGTGGGGGAGAGCAAGGCCGAGATGATGCAGGTTTTGGAAGACCTCATGCCGCAGATGCCGCAAGACCGTCCCCGTTACCTGATGGGGGTTGGCACCCCCGAAGATTTGGTGGAAGGCGTTTATCGGGGCGTGGATATGTTCGATTGTGTCATGCCCACCCGCAATGCGCGTAATGGTTGGCTATTTACCCGCGAAGGCATACTCAAGTTACGCAATGCCATTTATGAAAAAGACTCACTACCACCGGACCCGGAATGTACCTGTTATACCTGCCAGAACTATAGTCGGGCCTATTTACGGCATTTGCAGCGTAGTCATGAAATTCTCGGCGCGCGCCTCAATACCCAGCATAATTTGCACTACTATCAGGAGCTCATGGCGGGTTTGCGAAACGCCATTAGTGCGGGGCGTCTGGATAGTTTTCGCAGCGAATTTTATCGTCGGCGTGGGGTGAGTTCCCTCATCGACGCCTAAAGGCTACAATGGCCGCCCTCAGACCTCATCAGGAGTGGATATGAACTTTTCACCGATTGCCAACGCTTACGCCGGAACTGCGGCAGGTGGCGGTTCAGATTCGATTTTTATGCAGGTTATTCCGCTAGTCGTTATTTTCGCCATTTTTTATTTCCTACTGATTCGCCCACAAATGAAAAAAACCAAGGAGCAGCGTCAGTTAATCGCTTCCATCTCCAAGGGCGATGAAGTGGTGACCCAAGGCGGACTAGCGGGTCGGGTGATGCAGCTCAGTGAAGATTATCTGCAACTTGAAGTCGCAGAGGGGGTCGTAGTGAAAGTGCAGCGGGCGGCGGTGACTTTGCTGCTGCCCAAAGGGACTTTGAAAAAACTCTGAAGGCCCGTTTATGACCCGTTATCCTTGGTGGAAGTACCTCATTATTCTCGCAGTCGTATTGCCCGCATTGCTTTACGCGCTGCCCAATTTTTATGGTTGGCATTCTGCTGTGGAAGTGCGCGCACCCGTCGGCACCATCGTGCCGCCCGTGGCCACCATGCAGGGTTGGTTACAGGACGCCAAAATTCCAGTGACCAAGGTTGTGAATGATGCCAAGGGCAGCACCTTCTTTTTTCCGAATGACAATGCCCAGGGCTTGGCGGAAACCTTGCTGCAGAACAAACTGCCAACAAACGCTCAGGTCATTCTTTCACAGATGTCTGCCGAGCCGGGCTGGCTGAAAAGCGTTGGTGGTAAACCGGTCAACCTCGGGCTGGATCTGCGCGGTGGTGTTTACCTCCTCTTGCGGGTAGATACGGATGCGGTCATTAAGCATGCGCTGGAACAGGACAGCGGCAGTATTCGCACTTTTCTCCGTCATAAAGATCTACAATATCTGGCCGTCAACAGTACCGGCGCGACGACTCTGAGCATCGAAATGGCCAGCCAAACCCTCGCCGACGAAGCTCAGAAAGCGATCACTCAACAATATCCGGACTACAGCGTGACGGTGCAACCTAAGGCCATAGTAGCCGTGACCCTTACCCCGGATGCGGCCAAAAAAATGAAAGATGATGCGCTGCAGCAAGCCATTGTGGTCATCCGCAACCGGATTGATGAACTGGGTGTATCGGAACCGGTCATCCAGCGCCAGGGTGCACAACACATTGCCGTACAGTTGCCGGGTGTGCAGGATACCCAGCGCGCCAAGTCCATCATTGGTTCTACCGCCCAGCTCGAATTCAAAATGGTGGACGATCAGGCGAACATGGCCGATGCTCTCAAGGGACAGCTTCCTCCGGGCACCGCGCTGTTTTACGGGGTGCACAATTCTCCCTATGTGCTGTATACCAATACGGTACTTACGGGCAGTTATCTGAATGGTGCCAGTGCCGGTGTGGATAATAACAACGGCGAGTCCATTATCAATATCAGTTTCAACAATGCGGGCAGTCGAATATTTGGCGATCTGACCAGCAAAAATGTCGGTAAGCGTATGGCTATTTTGTTGGATAACAAAGTCGTTACCGCACCGGTGATTCGTGGGGCTATTCTCGGCGGTAGGGCGCAAATTACCGGATTTGCGAACCTCAAGGATGCCAGTAATGCGGCCATTGAGTTACGTGCAGGCGCCTTACCCGCACCGGTTCATGTATCTGAAGAGCGCACGGTCGGCCCGACGCTGGGGCAGGATTCCATTCATGATGGTGTCATGGCGGTAATTTTCGGCATGATTTTTGTGGTCGGCTTTATGACGATTTACTACCGTGCCTTTGGCCTGATTGCCGATCTGGCGATTCTGGTCAATATTCTCGCGATTCTCGCCGTTCTCTCTCTGATGGGTGGTACCCTGACGCTGCCGGGTATTGCCGGCATTGTTCTCAAAATTGGTCTGGCCGTGGACGCCAATGTGTTGGTCTTTGAGCGCATTCGTGAAGAGTTACGGCACGGCATGAGCGTCCGCGCGGCTATCGATACGGGATTCAAAAAAGCATTTGCCACCATTGTGGATTCAAATATTACCGTGCTCATTGCCGCCTTGGTCCTTTTTCAGTTTGGTACCGGAGCCATCAAGGGTTTTGCGCTGGTGCTGGTGATTGGCGTAATTACTTCCATGTTTACTGCGACCATGATGAGCCGTGGTATTATCGAACGCGTCCTCGGTAAGCGGCGCATTCAAAAGCTGTATATCTGAGGCCGCACCATGGAACTTTTCAAATCCCGAACGCATGTGGACTTCATGTCGAGGCGCTGGATATTTCTCGGCATATCAGCCATCCTGATTATCGCTTCTATCGTCGTATTTCTGGTTCGCGGCTTAAACTACAGTATTGATTTCACCGGCGGTACTTTGGTGGAGCTGGCCTTCAGCAAAACTCCCGATTTGGGGGCCGTGCGCGGTACCCTCACCCAAGCAGGATTCCACGACGCCGTGGTGCAAACGTTTGGTGGGGACAGGGATCTACTGATTCGACTGCGCACACAACCCGGCGAAAGCAGCGCGGTGGGCAGCAAAATTCTTGCCGTCTTCCAAAAAAATCAGGCCGAATATCCGGATGTGCAGTTACGCCGTACCGAATATGTGGGGCCGGAAGTCGGTAAGGAGTTGCGCAATAAAGGCATCATGGCGCTGATTATCGTCACCTTGGGCATTTTGATTTATGTGGGGTTTCGTTTCGAATGGCGTTTTGCTGTGGGCGGCGTGCTGGCCATGCTCCACGATCCTATCTTGGTGGTAGGGTTTTTTGCGATCAGCCAAGAAGAGTTCTCGCTGACGGTCATCGCCGCATTACTGGTTATCATGGGTTACTCGTTGAACGACACCGTAGTCGTTTTTGACCGCATGCGTGAAGATCTGCGCGCCTCACGCAGCGGCGAGGTGCAGCAAATATTCAACGTGGCCATCAATGAGACCCTTTCCCGTACCGTGATCACGAGCTTTATAACTTTTATGGTGGCGCTATCCCTGTTCCTTTTCGGTGGACCTGTCATCCACGGATTTGCCACTGCCCTAGTGATTGGCGTGGTCGTGGGAACGTATTCCTCTATTTTTGTCGCCAGCCCCATCGCATTGTGGTTGGGGCTGAAACGAGAGCATGTGCTCAAGCGCCAGTTTATCAGTTCCAAAGATCGCAACGACGGCGCGAGACTGTAGCTAGTGATTTTTGCAATGTCGGGCTTGCCGACAGCGCGACGAAAGCTTAATGTATGCCTCCACGGAGAGGTACCGAAGTGGCCATAACGGCGCCGACTCGAAATCGGATGGGGGATAAAACCCCACGTGGGTTCGAATCCCACCCTCTCCGCCATTAAATACAAAGGGTTAGACTTAACAGTCTGACCCTTTTTCTTTGCAAAATTGAATGTATGGCACTACCGCGCTGCGGCAACAATGGTCTTATGAATGGCTGAGAAGTGCGAGGTATTTCAAAGAGTTATTTGGTTTCTGGTAAGCTTTGATCGCCAATGGCCAAGCTGATTTGCTGAAGAACTGTGCGGCCCCGATTATGTAGCTCGGTGGTATCAATGGTCTTCCCAGAGTAAATCTCAGCAGTAAGTTTTTCTAGTTCCAAATGGTATTCCTGATGTGCGGTCTGAATTTTGACCTTCTCATTACCAGAAACTTCTTGAATCCTCCGTGTAATGGGGCACTGGGAGTATGTCCAAGAGCCTGTTTTCATAAAGTTAACGATATCAAAAGAAAGCAAGTGAAAAACCAGTTTTTGATAGTCTATAGTTTCAGCATAAAGTTGTAGCAGATCAAAATTCTCATTATTTTTCGATAGGGCTGAACTATCATAGGTCAATAACCAATTTATGAGATCTTTGGGCCACATGGGAAGGGCGACTGCGAAGCCTTGCAGCATCGGTGCACGCATCCGTCTAAGAATTCTGAATATACTGGAACTTTCAACTCCTTCGACGATAACTTCTACTTTCTGCGATATACCGAGGTCGAGCATGGCCCGTAGAAAATGCAGATGAACTATGATCGAAAGTGGTGTACGGGCGGATTACAACTGACTTGAGTAAGGTGGCGTACTGTTGCTACAAAGGGTTTGCAGACCAAGTAAGCAACGTAAGGAGTACGCCGTGGAAAAGAATA
>Ga0172382_10003234_pt1 | contig 26018 bp, 21 predicted proteins | sample Leawel138RmetaG_FD_122245 | JGI IMG/M metagenome (GOLD analysis project Ga0172382, IMG submission 122245) | Leachate microbial communities from a municipal landfill in Southern Ontario, Canada - Leachate well 138R metaG | ecosystem: Engineered > Solid waste > Landfill > Unclassified | place...
ATGTATGCCCTCGTTGCAATGGGACTGACGCTCCAATACGGGGTGTCGCGCATCATGAACCTGGCCTATGGCGAATTTTTGGTTGCCGCCAGTTTCATTGCCTATATATTGATTTCCTCCTTCGGCCTGTCACCGCTGCTGGGCCTTTTATTCATCGTACCGCTGTCCTTCGTCGTGAACTGGGGCGTGTACCGTCACTTGCTGACGCCGCTGGTCAAACGCGCGCGCAATCGCGGCGCGCTCGAAGTCGACAGCATCCTGGCCACCTTCGGCCTGCTCTTCATCATCCAGGGTATTTTGCAGGTCATCTTTGGCGGCAACTACCACAGCTATAGTTTTCTGAACGAACCCGTGTCCCTGTTCGGCTCGATCATCGCACTGAACCGCCTGATCGCACTGGGCTTTGCCGCGTTTTTCGGTATTGGGTTCTACGTGATCCTGACCCGCAGCCGGCTTGGCACCGCCATCCGCGCGGTGGCCGTCGATCCCGTCGCCGCGCAACTGGTGGCCATTGACGTCCGCTGGGCCGCCGCCCTGGCCTTTGCCGTGGGCGGTGCGCTGGCGGCCACTGGCGGCGTGCTGGTCAGCATGTTCCTGACCTTCAACGCCAATATGGGCGTGGTCTTCACCATGAAAGCGCTGATCGTCATCATCATGGGCGGCGTGGGCAACGTCATGGGCGCACTGGTTGCCGGGCTGCTGCTTGGCATCATCGAGTCGCTGATCGCCACCTATGTGGATCCCGGCCTGACCATTGCGGTCACCTATGCGTTCTTCCTGCTCGTCCTGCTCGTCAAACCCACCGGCCTGTTCGGGAGGGCAGCATGAAATCCACCCGCTCCCTGACCGCCGTCCTGGCGGGCGGCCTGATCGTTGCCGCCCTGCTCGCCTTGCTGCCCTGGTTTGCCGATGGCTACGGCCTGTCCATGAGCATCAACATCATGAACTACGCCATCCTGGCCACCGCCTGGGCGATGTTCTCGGGTCCGACCCGCTATATCTCGCTGGCCACGGTCGCTTTCTTCGGGGTTGGCGCCTATACCGTTGCAGTCGTGGGCGAATGGATGCCCTGGCCGCTGGTCCTGTTGTGTTCGGCGGTGACCGGCCTGATCCTGGCCCTGCTTGTCGGCTTGTCAACGCTGCGCCTGGCCGGGGTGTACTTCGTCATCTTCACTTTCGGCCTGACCGAACTGATCCGCCAAGTCGTCACCTGGTATGAAGTCAACATCACCGGCACCATCGGCCGCTACGTCTTCCTTGATATCAGCCAGGAAGTCATCTACTGGCAGCAGCTTGGCCTCGGGGTCCTGCTTTTCCTTGCTGTGGTGCTGATCCAGCGTTCCCGCCTGGGCTTCGCGCTGCGCATCATTGGCGAAGACGAAACCGTCGCCCGGCACTGCGGCCTGTACACCCCGCACGCCAAGCTGGCGCTGTTCGCCATCAGCTCGGTGTTCATGGCCGTGGCAGGCGCCATCATGGCGCCCCGCTGGACCTACATCGATCCGGTCATCGCCTTCAACCCGGTCACGTCCTTCCTGGTGCTGATCATGGCGCTGCTCGGCGGCGTGCAGCGCTCCTACGGCCCCTTGCTTGGCGTGATTCCGCTGGCCTTGCTGTTTGAATACCTCAACGCCAACTTCCCGAACCACTACAGCATCCTGCTCGGCATCATTTTCATGATTATTGTCTACCTGTTGCCCAAGGGCGTGGTCGGGCTCGTAGAACGACTGGGACGTAAAAAGGTCAAAGCATGAGCCTGTTGAACCTCTCCAAGCTGGAAAAACGCTTTGGCGGTCTGGTCGCCGTCAATCAACTGAGCTTCACCCTCGAACCCGGCCAGATCCTCGGCCTGCTCGGACCCAACGGCTCCGGCAAAACCACGGTGATGAATCTGATTTCCGGCGCCTTTGCGCCCACCAGCGGCTCGATCCGTCTCGGCGACGTTGAACTGAGCAGGCTGCGCGCCGACCAGATCGCGCAACGCGGCGTGGCCCGCACCTTCCAGTTGGTCAGGGTCCTGCCGGAAATGACCCTGCTTGAAAACGTCATGGCGGGACTGGTCTTCACCGGACCTAGATTGTGGGGGCAAGCCGCCGAGCAGAACGCGCTGGCCTTGCTCCAGCGCGTCGGCATCGAGCACCCGCCCCATACCTTGTCGGGCGAACTGACCTATATTGACCAGAAGCGGCTCGAACTGGCGCGCGCGCTGGCGGCGCGGCCACGGCTGCTGTTGCTCGACGAATGGCTGGCCGGGCTGAACCCGTCCGAGCTTCAGGTCGGCATTGCGCTGATCCGCTCGCTGAAAACGGAAGTCGAAGGCATTATCCTGGTCGAACACGTCATGGACGCCATCCATGCCTTGTGCGACCGATGCGTCGTCATGAACACGGGAAGCAAGATTGCGGAAGGCACGCCCAGCGAGGTGCTCAGCCACCCCGAAGTCGTTCGCGCCTACTTAGGAGATGCCGATGCTTGATATTCAACACCTCAGCGTCAGCTATGGGCAGCATTCGGCGCTGAATGACGTCTCGTTGACGGTACAAGCGGGCGAGATCGTCGTGATGCTCGGCGCCAACGGCGCCGGCAAAAGCACGCTGCTCAAAAGCGTGGCGGGCCTGGTGCCGCACCAGCCCGGCGCCGTGCTGCGCCTCAACGGCCAGGACATTGCCGGACAGCCCGCCCACTGGATCGTCGAACAGGGTCTGGCCCTGGTGCCGGAAGGACGCGGCATTTTCGGCGATCTGACGGTGCGCGAGAACCTGATGCTCGGCGCCTACGCCAAACGGGCGCGCGCCCGCCAATCGTTCATGCTGGAGCAAGTTCTCACCCTGTTCCCGCGTCTTGAGGAACGCCTGACGCAGATCGCCCGGACAATGAGCGGCGGTGAACAACAGATGGTCGCCATCGGCCGGGCCTTGATGTCCTGCCCCTCCGTCCTGCTGCTTGATGAACCGTCACTCGGCCTCTCCCCGATCATGAGCAGCGAACTGTTCAAGGCGCTGCGGACCGTCAGCCAGACCGGCGTCGGCATGCTGGTTGTGGAGCAAAACGCGCGCCTGAGCCTGTCGATCGCCCATCGCGGCTATCTGCTGGAAAACGGCCGGGTGGTCGGGGAAGGAGAAGCTCAAGCCCTGCAATCCGATCCCGCGGTCCAACAGGCCTATCTCGGACTCGCCAAATCAGCGGCCGCCGATGCCTGAGCCGCGCTATGACGTCTCCTTGCTGATCAACGGCGTAGACTGTCCCGCTTCCTCGGGGGCAGTCGGATGGAGACACGATCCGGTCACGCAGCAAGCCACCACCCGCTTCGCCGCCTCCACCGTCAAGGATGCACGGCTGGCCGCCACGGCGGCGGCGCAAGCCTTTCCCGGCTGGTCCTCGACCCCGCCCGGCGAACGGCGCCGTTTTTTGCTGAAGACCGCCGAGTGCATGCGGCGGCGCGCGCCTGAACTCGAACAGCGCATGCAGGCGGAAATTGGCGCCACCCGTTCATGGATCAATGAAAATATTGAGCTCGCGCTGGAGATATTGATCGAAGCGGCCTCGCTGACCACGCAGATCCGTGGCCAGGTTCTTCCCTCCAAACAGCCGCAGCGCCAGATGCTCGCGCTGCGCCAGCCCGTCGGGGCGGTGCTTGGCATCGCCCCCTGGAACGCGCCGCTGATTCTGGGCGTACGTGCCGTTGCCACACCGCTGGCCTGCGGCAACACCGTCGTCTTCAAGCTCTCTGAACTGGCGCCCGCCACCCAGCGCTGGATCGCCGATTGCTTCCAGGAAGCCGGCTTGCCGCCCGGCGTCCTGAACGTCATCTCCCATGCGCCAGACGATGCGCCCGCCGTGGTGGAGGCACTGATCGCCCACCCCTCGATCCGGCGCATCAACTTTACTGGCTCAACCCGTGTTGGCCGCCATATTGCCAACACGGCGGCCCGGCACCTGAAACCGGCCCTGCTTGAACTGGGGGGCAAGGCGCCGCTGCTGGTGTTGAAAGACGCCGACCTCAACGCCGCCGTCGAGGCGGCCATCCACGGCGCCTTCACCAACCAGGGCCAGATCTGCATGGCCACCGACCGTGTCATTGTTGATGCGTCGATTGCGGATCAGTTCTGCACCCACCTGGCCGCCCGCGCCTCGGCGCTGGTGGTTGGCGATCCCCGCAACCCGGCCGTTGACCTTGGTGCGCTGGCAACGCCGGAAGCCGGACAGCGTCTGATGCAGCTCGTGGAAGATGCCATGCGCAAGGGCGCGCAGCTTTGCTGCGGCGGCCACCTGCTTGCGCCCTGTCTGATGCAGGCCACGGTGCTGGACAAGGTGCGCGCCTCAATGTCTCTCTATCATGAAGAAGCGTTTGGCCCCATCATCAGCGTGATTCGCGTCAGCAGTCCCGAAGAAGCGCTGGGCGTGGCGAACGACTGCGAATACGGGTTGTCCGCCTCCATCTTTTCCAGGGACTTCAACCAGGCGATGAAACTTGCCGAGAAACTGGAATCCGGCATCTGCCACATCAATGGCAGCACCGTCCATGACGAAGCGCACGTTCCTTTCGGCGGCGTCAAGCAAAGCGGCTATGGCCGCTTTGGCGGCATGGCGGGCATCGATGCCTTCACCGAGCAGCGCTGGATCAGTTTCCAGGCCTGACGCGGCGCCTTCGTGAAGGTCAACGCTGGCGCGCGTGGAAAGAAAAAACCCGCTCATTTTGGACTGAGCGGGTTTTTTTCACATACGCCGTGCTTATTGCGCGTCGGGCGTTGCACCAGGTGCCGTGTCCGGCGCCGTGACGTTGTTGGTCATGGCGGCGCTGTCCGGCGCGCTGGCGGGAGCCACCGTCCGTTTGGCCGGTGCGCGCTTGGCTGCCGTACCGGCTTTCCTGGCGGTCCGGGCCGGCTTGCTGGCGGCTTTCTTGGCCGGGCGTTGCGCTGCCGAAGCCTGACCCGCCGTTTTTTTCGTGGCGCTGGCCGTGCCGGTTTTCTTTGCGGCCGTGCTGGCGGTCTTGGTCACTTTCTTGGCGGCGGTCGTGCTGGCCGTTTTCTTGACAGCGGTTTTCTTGCTGGCTGCTTTCTTGGCGGGCGCCGCTTTTTTCGCCGCGGGCGTCTTGCTGGCGGCGGTGCTTGCGCTGGACGCTTTGCGTGCCGGGCTTGCCGTTTTCTTGGAAGCGGCTTTCTTGGCAACCGCTTTCTTGGCAGCCGACTTCACTGCGGTTTTCTTGACAGCCGTTTTCTTGGTGGCCGCTTTTTTGGCAGCCGTGGCACGGGTGGCTTTGGCGGGCGCGGCGGCAGTAGACGTGGCCGCTGCTTTTTCAGCTGCGGCAGCAACGGTCTTGGCTTCCTTGATTGCGGCCTTGACCGCTTTCTCGTAGGCGCTGACCTTCAAGGCAGCTTCCTTGCGCGCCTTGTCCAGGCGCTCCAATGCTTTGCCGGCAGCTTCACGGAATTTGGCTGCTTGCGTTTCCAGTTTTCCCACGACCTGCGACGCAGCGCCGCTTGAAGTACGTGAGGTAGATTTGGCTGCCGTACGTTTGACGGCGGGCCTGGCTGGCGCCTTGACGGTTTGCGATTTAGTGACCATATCAATCTCTGTAAGAGTATTGGCTCGAAGTGTTCATCCTACACCATCAACTGTCAAGACTTTTAGACAGTTTTGAACAGATGATACGTAAAAACACATCCAACCAAAACTCTTTGTTCGTTAAAACAACAACACCGGGACAAGCCCGGTGCTGTTGCTTCATCATCATTTATGGTTCTGACTTGCCGTCGGCATGACCCGGAGGCTCAAGAAAAAAGCGCGCTAGCCGCCCAGGTAGGCATCGATCAGACGCTGATCATTCAACAGCGCCTTGCCGCTGCCTGACAGGGTGATTTCGCCGGTTTCAATCACATAGGCACGGTGCGCAATTTTCAGTGCCTGCCGAACGTTCTGCTCGACCAGGAAGATGGTCAGCCCCTGGCGATTGATCTCGGCAAGAATGCGAAAGATCTCCTGCACGATGATCGGTGCCAGGCCCATCGATGGCTCATCAAGCAGCAACACTCTGGGCCGGGCCATCAACGCGCGGCCGATGGCCAGCATTTGCTGCTCGCCGCCGGACAGGTTGCCCGCCATGCCATCCAGACGCTCCTTCAGACGCGGGAACAAGGCGAACACTTTTTCCAGGTCATCGGCAACGTGCTGCCTGTCCTTGCGCGTGTAGGCGCCCAGCTCCAGGTTTTCACGCACCGTCATGGTGGTCAGGATGGCGCGCCCTTCGGCCACCTGAACCAGACCGCTTGCAACCAGGCGGTGCGGGGCATGACGCGTCACGTCCCGGCCGTCCAGCCTCACCTCGCCGCCCGCCTTGGGCAACAGTCCGGACAAGGCCAGCAAGGTGGTGGACTTGCCTGCGCCGTTGGAACCGACCAGGGTCGTGATCTCCCCCTCGATCAGATCAAAGCTGATTCCTTTGACGGCCTCGATGTGGCCATAGTTGACCTTGAGATCGCGGACCGACACCAACGCTGCGCTCATGCCGTCACCTCCTCGTCGTCGTCCTTGCCCAGATAGGCTTCGATCACCATCGGGTTGCTGCGGATGTCCGCCGGTTCGCCTTCCGCGATGATGCGGCCGAAGTTCAAGACGGCAATGCGATCGCACAAGCCCATGACGAAGCGCATGTCGTGCTCGATCATGAAGATGGTGTAGCCGCGCTGGCGGATGTTTTCAATTTCAGTCATCAGGTCGACTTTCTCGCTGGTATTCATGCCCGCCACCGGCTCATCGAGCAGCAACACCTTGGGCTCGGTTGCCAGCGCGCGCGCCAGCTCCAGCTTGCGCTGCTCGCCATAGGACAGGTTGTCCGCCAGGTCATTGGCCTTGTGTTCGAGCTTCATCCACGCCAGCAGTTCCAGCGCACGCTCGCGCGCCTGGGCCTCCTGCTGCCGGAAGGCGCCGCTGCGCGTCAGCAGCGACCAGGCGCCATAGGTGAAATGGCGGTGGCGGCCGACGATGACGTTCTCAATCAAGGTCATTTCCTTGAAGATGCGGATGTTCTGGAACGTTCGCGCAATGCCGCGTTGCGTGATCTGATGCGGCGGCAGATCCAGCAATGAGGCGCCCTCAAAGGTGATGCTTCCCCCGCTGGGTTGCAGCAGACCGGTGATCAGGTTGAACACCGTGGTCTTGCCCGCGCCATTCGGACCGATCAAACCGTAGATCGATCCTGGCTCCACGCTCAGGTTGACGTCTTGCAAGACATGCAGTCCGCCAAAGCTTTTGGATACAGAGTCAAGTACCAGCATGTCAAACCCTCTTGCCCGAACGGCCGAACCAGCGACGGAACAAGCCGGGATCCCAAATCCCTTGGGGAAGGAACAATACAATGACGACCAGAATCAGGCCGTTGACGACCAGCCGGAAGTCCGCAAAAGAACGCAGTACCTCCGGCAGCAGGGTCAGGATCACGCTGCCCACGACCGGGCCGGCGAGGCTTCCTGTGCCGCCCAGCACCGCCATGGTCAGGATCTCCACGCCGCGGTCAAATCCATACTCGCTCGGACCGATGAAAAAAGTCAGGTGAGCGTTCAACGCCCCGGCCAGGCCCGCCAGCATGGCGCCCAGCACGAAAGCCGTCATTTTGGTCCGCTCGATGTCAACGCCCATCAAGGAGGCCGCGGTCTCGTCGGCCTTGATTGCTTCAAAGGAACGGCCGATCCGCGAGTGCTTGACCCGGTACAGCACGTACAGCGCAATGATGACGGCCAGCGCCACATGCCACCACTGCGTGTATTGCGGAATGCCATTGAGGCCCAGCGCGCCGCCGGTGACGGATTCGGTGTTCAGCAGGATCACGCGCACCACTTCGCCAAAGCCGAGGGTGGCCATGGCCAGGTAGACGCCGGACAGACGCAGGGTCGGTTTGCCGATCACGAAAGCCACCAGCATGGGGGCGGCCATGCCCACCAGCAAGGCCAGCGAAAACGGCATGTCATAGTTCAGCGTCAGCAAGGACGCCGCGTAGGCTCCAATGCCCATGAAGGCGCCGTTGGCCAGGGCCAGCAACCCGCAGGACAGGGTCAAATAAATGGACAAGGCCAGCAAGGCATTGGTCCCCAAGGTCAGGATCAAGTTGCTGTGAATTGCCCAAAAGCTCTCAAACCACTCCATTGTTCTTTCCTTTTACGCCTTGCGTTCGAGAACCTTGCCGAACAAGCCTTGGGGACGCAGCAGCAAGATGAGAAAGAGCAGACCGAAGGCGACGGCGTCGCGCATGGTCGAGCCGATATAGGCCACGGACAGCACTTCCGCAAACCCCAGGAACAGGCCGCCGATCATCGCGCCGCGAATGTCTCCCATGCCGCCCAGAATCACCACCGCGATGCCCTTGTGCAGCATCGGCTGCCCCATCAGCGGGAACACCGCATTCGAATACAGGCCGATCAGCACGCCCGCCACGCCGCCCAGCGCAGCCGCCGCGAAAGACGTCAGCAGGAACAGGCCTTCAACGTTGATGCCGAGCAAGGCGGCCGCCTTGGGCGATTCCGCGATCGCGCGCAAGGCGCGGCCGGTCTGGGTCTTTTTCATCATGAACATCAAGGCCGCCATCAGCGAGAACGAGATGAAGATGATGACCAGCTCGATCACGGTGATGTGCAGGCCCGCGAACTGGATGGCTTCGTTTGGCAGCAGCGCCGGCGGGAAGCGCAGGTTGTCGGCGCCGAATACGCCCTGCGCGCCGCTGTTCAACGCGATCGCCGCGCCTATCGTGGCGATCATCGGGATCAAGTGCGGCGCATTGCGCTTGCGCAAGGGCTTCAGGATGAGGAAGTCGATGGCCAATCCAAACAGCCCGGCAACGCCCGCCGCCAGGATGACCGATATCCACAAGGGGAGTTCCAGCCGCGTCACGATTTCCAGTGCCGCATAGGCGCCGATCATGAACACTGCCCCGTGGGACAGGTTGATGACGCCGAGCACACCGAAAACCAGCGTGAATCCCAATGCGAACAGAGCGTAAACGCAGCCCAGCGAGAGCGCGTTGACGAGTTGCTGTTCCAGCATGATGTACCTTTCAATGAAAAAAACGCGCCCACATTTGCCGCTTTGGGCGCGGCCCGGCAGCGGACAAGAAACGCCAGCCGGTTGGCTGGCGTTCTGGTGAAGTCGGCGCGCCGTTCAAGACGGCGGCCCGCTTCGCCTTACTGCTGAATGACGTACTGCGTACCCTTGGTTTCCATCACGACCGGCTGCTGCTCGGCGTCATAGCCGCCGGGCGCCTTGCCACGGCCTTCGGCCTGGCGGAATTTGAACGGACCGGTCACGCCGTCCCAGGTCACCGACGGCAAGGCGGCCTGGATGGCCAGACGGTCTTTCTGGATATTGCCACTGAGCTTTACCCCTTTCAAGGCTTCGGCCACGATGTACAGGGCGTCATAGGCTTGCGCCGCGAACTGGTCCGGCGAGGTGTTGTACTTGGCCTGATAGGCTTTCACAAAGTCCTGGTTGGCCTGGTGTTTGCTTTGGATGGACCACGGGCTGCCCACCCACAAACCGTCCGAGCTGCCCTTGGCCAGTTCGAACACCCGGACCGAGTTCATGCCGTTGCCGCCAATGAACGGAACATCAATACCCAACTGCCGCGCCTGCACCATGATCGGGGCACCTTCGGCAATCAGCGCGGACAGCACGATGGCGTCCGGATTGGTGGACTTGATCTTGGTCAGTTGCGCCTTGAAGTCCACGTCGCCACGGGCGAAGGTCTCCGTTGTGGTGACCGGAATCTTCAGGTCTTCAAGCGCCTTTTTGAAGTTGTCATAGCCGCTTTTGGTGAAGACGTCATCATTGCCGTAGAGCACGGCCACCTTCTTGATGTCCTTGTGCTTGACCGCCGTTTTGATGGTTTCAGGCAGGACATCGGCTTCCGTGACCGAGTTGCGGAAAATGAAGTTGCCGATGGCGGTGATGCCGTCAGCCGTGTTCGACGTGCCAAAGGCCGGCGTCTTGGCGGCTTGGGCCACGGGAAACGCCGCCTGCGCCGAGTTGGACAGCGTCGGGCCGAAGATCAAGGCCACGCGGTCCTGGAAGATCAGTTTCTTGAAAACGTTGATGCCTTCTTCCTTGCGGCCCTGCTCGTCCTCGATCACCAGCTTGATGGTGTTGCCGTTCACACCACCCGCCGCGTTGATCTGCTCGGCGGCCAGGTTGAAGCCGTTGCGAATGGCGGCGCCGTATTGACCGGCCGAGCCGGACAAGGCGGCGGCAACGCCAAACTTGATTTCATCGGCCTGGGCGGCGGCGCCGACCCCGGCAAGGGCGGACAGCGCCACCAACGATTGACTAAGAATCCGTTTCATTTTTGTATCCTGAATGGCGCGGCCATACGAACGGGGCCGCGCGTGGAGTCCCGCGCCGCCAAGCGGCGGCGCGGCACCCGATCAATGAGAGGTAGCAGGCCATTATAGTAGCCTTGGCCGCCCCTGAAGAACGCCGGCCCTATCGGCCGGGCTTCGGATGCGGAAAGCCGCTCCCGGGACTGGCGCTCCCCGGCGGCAAGTTGAAACAGGCGGCATGGCAACTGATAGAATGGAATGTCCTTTTGATCCAACCGTTTTATTTTCAAAACGCCCAGTCACGTGACAACAACCGTCAATCTGCGTTCCGAGTATGTTTCACTAGACCATACCTACGGCTCCGCAAGCCAGGTAAGTGAATGGCTTCATACCTACAGCCTGCTTACCCCGGACCTGCGTCTAACGGTTCAAGGCCTGATCAAGAACAACAGCGGTTTTCTTGCCCAGGCCTTTTATCAAACGCTGCTTCAGCACCCCGAGGCCGGCTTGCGGCTGTCTCATGATCTGGTCAGCCAGCGGCTGCTCCCGTCTTTGCAGCGCTGGATGCTGTCGCTCGTCTCCGCTGAAACGCCGGAAGATGTGGAAAGCCTGCTGGTTTTTCAACGCAAGGTTGGCGAAATCCATGCCCGGATCGGCATTCCGGTCCATCTGGTCACGCTGGGCACGCGGATCCTGAAATCCGAGCTGGCCATCCTGATCCGCGCGCTGGAACTGGACGGCAATACCTGCTCGTTCGTGCACCAGTACCTGGACAATCTGTTCGATCTGGCCATGGAGCAGATGGGCCTGGCCTTCACCCAAGGGGCTGACCGCAGCACGCGTTCGGAAGAAGCCTATCGCCTGTTCGCATTGGGCCAGAACATCAGCGCTGAACGCGAGCGCCAGCGCGCCTCATTGTTTGACTGGAGCCAGCAGGTGCTGTTTTCGCTGCACCTCGGCATTAACAACGCAACGCTGCAAAGCCTGGCAGGCTCAGAGTTCGGCCTGTGGATCAGCCACAAGGCGGAAACCATGTTTACCGGCTCGCCGGAGCTGGTGGAAATCAAAAGCACGATCCTCGTCATTGACAATGTCTTGCTGCCGCAATTGTCCGCGGACGTCAGCACCCTGCCCCAGCACCCGATCGTCGAGTTCCAGACTGCCATCGGCACGCTGGCCTACCTGCTCAACAGCCTGTTTGACAAGGCCGCTGAAATTGAAAGCGGCCGCGACACTGTCACCCAGTTGTTGAGCCGGAAGTTCGTTGCCACCGTGCTGAAACGGGAAATTGCGCACGCCACGCAAAGCCATGAGCCTTTCTGCATTCTGATCGTTGACGTAGACCACTTCAAGCTGATCAACGATGAATACGGCCATTCCAGCGGCGACATCGCCTTGCGCCAGATTGCGCAGACCCTTCAGGCGCGCAGCCGCTCCAGTGATTTCGTTTTCCGCTACGGCGGTGAAGAGTTCCTGATCCTGCTGGTCAACGTGGATGCCGAACAAGCCCTGGTCGTGGCTGAACAGCTGCGCCAGCAGATTGCCGAAAACAGCGTGCACCTGCGTGACGAAACCCGCATCAAAGTCACCGCCAGTTTCGGTGTGGCCCAATTTGACGGACACCCCGACTACGAGCATCTGATCGAACGCGCCGACAAAGCCCTGTACCTTGCCAAGAACCAAGGCAGAAACCGCTGCGTCCTGGCGCGTTGAACGCATTTTTCCCTGCAAGAGCGGCCCAGCCCCCGCACCGCCGGTTCGCGGGCTGGGCCGCTCCCGCAAAAACAAGACATGGAGTACCTCACCATGAGCAGTCTGCCCCTCGGCAACGACGATTATCCGCAATGGGACCTGCCCGACATTGTCAGCAAATTGCGCAACAGCCGGGAAGTCGAGCACAAGGTTCGCTATCTGGGCCGCATCCGTGAGCTGCCGTCCCGGGAAATGCTGCGCACGATTCTGGATGGACTGGCGGTTGCGCTGTTCCCGACCCACTATGGCCGCTGCGTGCTGAGTGATGAAAGCATTGATTTCTTCGTCGGCAATACGCTGAACACCACCTTGAACCAACTCTGGGAACAAATCCGGCGCGCCCTGTATTTTTCTTTGCCGCCCGCCTCCCACCACGACGCCGATATCCGGCATCTTGCCACGGAGATGGGCCGACGCTTTGCCAACCAGCTCCCCGACATCCGGGCCCTGCTGGTCAGTGATCTGAATGCCGCCTACCAGGGCGACCCGGCCGCCACCAGCCTGTCTGAAATCCTGCTGTCTTATCCGGGCTTCCAGGCCATCATGCATCATCGCTTCGCGCATGCCCTGCATCAGCTCGGCGCGCCCTTCCTGGCACGGCTAATTGCCGAAATCGCGCACTCGGACACCGGCATCGACATTCACCCCGGCGCCACCATCGCCGGCAGCTTCTTCATCGACCACGGCACGGGGGTCGTGATTGGGGAAACCTGCATCATCGGCGAACGCGTCCGGATTTATCAGACCGTCACGCTGGGGGCGAAAAGCTTCCCAGCCGACGAGCACGGCAATCTGACCAAGGGCATCCCGCGCCACCCCATCGTCGAAGACGACGTCGTCATTTATGCGGGCGCAACCGTGCTGGGGCGAATCACCATCGGCAAAGGCTCGACCGTGGGCGGCAACGTCTGGCTCACGCAGAGCGTTGCGCCCAACAGCTACATCTCTCAGGCGAGAAACCGCAACGATTGAAGAAAGCGGCAAGCTTTGCCGAAAGAGCGGCAGCATCCTGCCGCTCTTTCGGGACCGCGCTCAGGACGCCTCGGGTGCCTGCAACGGCGCGGCAAAAGGTGGGCCATCGGGCTCCGTGGCCGGGGCAGCCGACCTTGCCGCCGACGCCGTGGCGCCCACAAGAATCGGATTGTGGATCGGCGCCGAGAAGAAACGGCTCAACTCGCTGGCAAGCTCGTTCAGCACCCGCATTTCATCCGCAGTGATCTTGCGCACCAAGGCGTCATCGGACCAATCCCCGTAGATCAGCGCCTCGGCCCGGTTTTCCACCCGAACCGGTAGCAACACCAATGAGCGCGCATCCGGCATGGCCTCGCGAAACCACGCGGGCAAGTGGATGGTGAAGCGCGGATCCAGCGCATTCTCAATGAAAATGCCGACCGAGTTGGTGATGGCCAGGTGGAACACGTCAACCGAAAAGGTTTCCTGGAACTGAAGGGCCGACAGGCGTTCATCAATTTGCCGACCGAATCCCAGCGTGGCGCGGTAGCAACTGTTGTCTTGATCTCTCAAGAAGATCACCGCCCGGGAAAACTTCATGCCCGCCGACATCGTTTCCAGCACCATCGAGAGCATCGGGCCCAACGGCTGCCCCGACTCCAGCGACTGCAGGTCCTTGATGCCGTTCTCAATCATGCTCACGGGATCCTGGACCACCAGCGACGCGGCTTCCACGCGCAGTCCCTCGATCTGTTGGATGAAGTGCTGGCTGGTCGGCTCTTTGGTGAAGGTCTTGACGGTTTTGTCGATCAGGCCTTCCGGCATCCCCGCCGACGAGGAAAAGCGTTTGGCCACGGTCGAGATGGCGTTGTCACGCTCCTCAGGCGAAGTGTCGGGGGACGTCATGCAATGCGCCATGTCCGTTGACATACTGGCAATCACGCGCAGCCAGTCCACGCTGGACTGCACCAGCTCTCCGCTTTCCGGCTTGAACGGCTTCATGCCTTCACTGATGGACGCGGGCAGCCCCCAACGCTTGGCGACTTCCTGACCAAGCTCGTCAAAGCTCAAGCCCAACACTTCCTGGCAAACCAGATCGTCCGACCCGCCGCGCGCTTCCGCAAGCTCACGGATTTTCTTCCATTCGGATTCCAGGTAGAAAATGCACAGCAGCCGACCAAGTTGGTGCATCAATGAGTAAACAACGGCTTCCTCACCCACGAACGAACCGCGGACTTCACACAGGCGGCGCGCAACGCTGCCGGCCAGCAGCGCGCGATTCAGCTCCAGCTTGACCTCGAGGCGGTGCAATTCAGAATGGCTTTTCTGAAAGTGGTCCACCAGCTTGAGCCCCAGCGCCAGGTGGCCTACGGCGCCCGTGCCCAACACCATCAAGGCCCGCGTGACGGTCGTGATGTTGCCGCCAAAGGAAATGTACATGGCCGAATTGGCCAAGCGAATGACACGTTGGGTCAGCGCAAAATCCGAGAGCACCAGCTTGACCAGGCTGGAATAGTCCGTATCGGCGGCTTTCATCGCGGACACAGTGGAGCGCACCGCTTCCGACAACATGGGCAGTTCACCGCGCTCGCTGATGCGGTGCCATAATTTGCTCGTTAGTGCGGATCTCTGGGCTTGGCTCAACGATGGCATAGAACTTGGCAAAGGGCTAAATGGCTGTCAGCGACGCATGGCTTCTCAGCCAGGCGCTCAGCTCGGGAACGGGCAATGCCTTGCATACCAGCCAACCCTGGATATGCTGACATCCACTTTTCAATAGAATATTGCGCTGTACTTCCGTTTCAACGCCTTCGGCGACCAGGCTCAGACCCAAGGTTTTGGAAATACCGATGACGGCGTCAACAATTGCCCGGTCACTGAGCGAATTCGGCAGGTTTCCAATGAAACCGCGGTCCAGCTTCAAGGTGGTCAGCGGAAAACTCTGTAGATAGGCCAGGCTGGAATAGCCGGTGCCGAAGTCGTCCATGGCAAACCCGACGCCGAGCTCGGTCAGCTCTTCAAGAATGGCCTTGGCGTGCACCGGGTCCTGCATCAGCACGCTCTCGGTGATTTCCAGGACCACCCGATTGGGTGCCACGCCGCTGAGCCGGAAGGCTTCCCGGACGTGTTCGGCAAAGCGGCGGTCGCGGAACTGCTGGGCGGAAACGTTCACGTTGACATGGTGCAAGACCATGCCTTCGGCATCCCAGCGCTTGAGCTGCATGCACGCATTCTTCAGCGCCCAGTCACCCAGGAAGTTGATCAGGCCAACCTGCTCCGCGACGGGAATGAAGGTATCCGGCGGCACCATGCCCAGGCTGGGATGGCGCCAGCGCATCAAGGCCTCAACCGCCACCACCTCCAGATTGTCCGCGCGCACGATAGGCTGGTAGTGCAGCGTGAACTCACCGTTGCGAATGGCGGTGTGCAGATCGGATTCCAGCCGGATGGCCTTGCGGCGGTCTTCGGCGGGCTCATGCTCATAGAAGGCGAAACCGACGCCACGGGTGCGGCGCGCCAGCCCCAGGGCGGCATCCACCTGGTTGTACAGCTGTTCGCCGCCGACGTCGCCATCCGGATAAATCGTGGCCCCCATGTGCACCGTCAGCTGCACGGTCTGGCCTTCAAAGGAATAAGGGGTCTGGATCAGGTCCGACACCTTGGTGGCGAACTCCTCCACTTGCCGACGGCTGCGCACATCGTCAAGCAGGATCAGGAAGGCATCGCTGGCGGCGCGCGCCACGAACACCGATGAGCCGCAGCACTCTTTCAGGCGCGTGGCGGTGTCCCGCAGGATGCGGTCCCCGGCTTCATAGCTGAAGGCGCGGTTGATGCGATGAAAACTTGCAATATCCAGCAGCAGCAAGGCGATGCGGTTATTCCGCTTCCGCGCTTGCAGTTGGGCTTTTTCTATTTCGCGGTTGGCCGCGCTCAGGTTCGGCAGGCCGGTCAGCCCGTCGTGATCCATGGAATAGCTCAGGGACTGCGTCTGGCTCACCCAATTGGAGACGTCATAGGCCAGCACATGGATGCGGCCGCTGTCCGGGTCCTTCCAGAAGCGTATCTCGACCCGCTGCGGATACGTGAGGGTCTTGACCAGATGGAGATGGCCTTGCTGCATCTGCCCCGACTGACTGGCCGCCAGCAACAGGCGCTCAAGCTCGGCCGCTTCATCGGCCAAGACCAGATCGCGCAGGGAAAGAATCTGCAGATATTCACGATGGTAGCCAATGAAGGCCAGGCCCCGTTCCGAAATGTCGTGGAAACGCCCTTGCTGATCAACACATGCGTAGAAATCCAGCAACTCTTGTAAAGCAGACTGCTCTGGACGATAAGCTACTTCAGCAAAGGTTGGGTTCATGAATGAAAACGAGACGCTACGAGAAGTTGAGGCAGCTCAATAATAGATCGGACTGAAGCCATACGGATAATAACGGCCGGACCACTCAAAAGTTAAATCTTATCTATGAAACATCCTACCCTATCTTCCCGGGTCCCAGCATGTCAGGGTCTTCGCCAACTTGCACCGGATCAGGGCGGGATTTGTACTTGGCGTGGACTTGTAGCAGACTAGGGCCGTTTCTTTTCCCCGCAAGGAGTTCACCTATGTCGGAAGACACCTCCTCTTCGCCGCCGCCGAGGGCACGCATTCTTGCCCCGGTTTTTTATCCCTCCGCCTTCATCGCGCTCTTTCTGGTCGCGTGCTCCGTTCTTCTTCCCGGCCCCACTGAAGTCCTGTTCTCCACCGCCAAGAGCTGGGTCGTCCAGGACGCGGGCTGGTTCACCGTGCTGACCGTGGCGGGCTTTCTGGTTTTCGTGGTTGGCCTGGCCTTCAGCAGCCTCGGCCGGATCAAGCTCGGCCCCGATCACAGCACGCCGGACTACAGTTACACCACCTGGTTTGCGATGCTGTTCGCGGCCGGTATGGGCATCGGCCTGATGTTCTTCGGCGTGGCCGAACCGATCATGCACTACAGCAGCCCACCCACTCAGGAAGGCCTGACCATCGGCGCCGCGCAGCAAGCCATGCGGATCACTTTTTTCCACTGGGGCATCCATGCCTGGGCCATCTATGCGGTCGTTGCCCTGTCTCTGGCTTATTTTTCCTACCGCCATGGCCTGCCGCTGCGCATCCGCTCTTCGCTATATCCCTTGATCGGCAAACGCATCTACGGCCCGATCGGCCATGCCGTCGATACGTTTGCCGTGCTCGGCACCATTTTCGGCCTGGCCACATCACTGGGCTTTGGCGTCATCCAGATCAACTCGGGCCTGAACTATCTGTTCGGCATCGCCCCGAGCACCTCGACCCAGATCATCCTGATCACCGTGATTACGCTGATTGCGACCGGCTCGGTCGTCAGCGGCCTGGACCGTGGCATCCGGCGGCTCTCCGAACTCAATATGATCATGGCCGTCATCCTGCTCGCCTTCGTGCTGGTCATGGGCCCGACCGTCCATCTGCTGCAGGCCTTCGTCCAGAACACGGGCATGTACATTTCCAATATTTTCACCATGACCTTCAACCTCTATGCCTATGATCCGAAGCCGGGCTGGATCGGCGGCTGGACCCTGTTCTATTGGGGATGGTGGGTGGCGTGGTCGCCGTTCGTCGGCATGTTCATCGCCCGCATCTCGCGGGGCCGGACGGTGCGTGAGTTCGTCGTCGGCGTCCTGATGGTTCCCACTGGCTTCACCTTTTTGTGGATGACCATTTACGGCAATACCGCGCTGCACCTCGTCATGCAGAAAGGCGTCAGCCAACTCGTTGAAACCGTCTCCGTCGATTCGTCGGTCGCGCTGTTCGAGTTCCTTGGCTACTTTCCGCTGACGTCCGTCACGTCCTTGCTGGCCACGCTGCTGGTCGTGATCTTTTTCGTCACGTCGGCGGACTCCGGCGCGCTGGTGATTGACATGCTCTCCTCCGAAGGCGAAGAGCAATCCCCGCTGTGGCAGCGGATCTTCTGGGCCTTGCTGGTCGGCGCGGTGGCCATCGCCCTGCTGCTGGCGGGCGGACTCACCTCTTTGCAGGCCGCCACCATTGCCTCCGCCTTGCCGTTCACCATCGTCATGATGATCATGTGCTGGGGCATGACCAAGGCCATGGGCCGCGACCACGCCAAGCTGACCTCGCTGCGCAATGCCCGCGCGCTGCCCACCTCCGACGGTGACTGGCGCGATCGGGTGCGCGCGCTGGTTCACCAGCCGCGCCGCCTCGAAGTCCGGGATTTCCTGCAAAAGACCGTGGAGCCCGCCCTGCAGGACGTGGCCAATGAGTTGCGCAAGCGCAGCCTGGACGTCGCTGTCGAGACCGCGGAAGACGGCGGCGTCAGCCTGCGCGTGGCCCATGGCAAGGAAATCGATTTCCTATATGCCGTCAGGCCCCGCCCGTATGAACCGCCCAGCTTCATGCTCGGCGACCCGCGCCGCCGCAATGACGATTCCCGCTTTTTCCGCGCCGAAGTCTTCCTGCGCGAAAGCGGCCAGGACTACGATGTCATGGGCTGGGGCAAGGAGGAACTGATCTACGACGTGCTCGATCAGTATCAACGCCACATCCACTTCCTGGACACGATCCGCTGAGTTCCACCAGGCGGCCTGACAGGTAGTCCAATAGGCGGCCCGGCCCACACCGGGCCGCCTATTTCCTGGCCGGGGCGGCCTCATTCGCCATGCCCTGCTGCTCCCCGCCAACCGTTGCAGTTCAAGTAACCAGATTTATATTCTGAATGACTTGATGTCGAAACGGTAAGCATTGCTCCGCCCGCAAGCACCCGCCCACCTCGGCGGTGTCGCCCTCTCCCCCCCATCCGCTCGAATATCTGGTAACAAGCCGGACGCCGATCGCCGGTAGGATGGACAACGTAGACATGCAAGCGACACGCACTGTCGCTCCGCCTTGTCTCCGCCCAAAGGCGGGACTTGCGCCCAGGCCGTGCTCAGGAGGAGGTATGACGCATCTGCTACTGGTGGAAACCGATACCGAGTACATCGAATCGTTTCTTGCCCAGGCAAGTGAGCTGAATATGACGGCGATCGCCGCCGCCTCGGTGCCGGAAGCGCTGATTCGCTACCATCAGCGCCCTCCACATGCCCTGTTGATCGGGCCCGGCATCAGCGGCGCGCAGCTTGATGCCTTGAAAGCCAAACTGAAAGAAGCGCAGCCTGCCTACTATCTGCTGAGTGAGGCGGGCGCCACGACGCATTCTGATTCACACACGAAAACCGAGGCCTTGAAAAAAACGATGGTAGCGATCAAACGAGACTGTACGGCTGGTTTAACCTTGCCCGAGGAGCCCGACTCCCCGTACGAAACCCATTTCGCCGAATTCGTCGGCCGCTCTGCCGCCATGAAGAAGCTCTACAACGAGATTCGCAAAGTCGCCAAGACCGATCTTCCCGTGCTGCTGATCGGGGAAAGCGGCACCGGCAAGGAGTTGGCGGCGCGCGCCATCCACCGTCACAGCAATCGTCATCTGGAAGCCTATATTCCAATCAACTGCGCCGCGATTTCGAGCCAGCTCATTGAAAGCGAGCTGTTTGGCCATGAAAAGGGCAGCTTCACCGGGGCGGACAAGAACCGGCAAGGCTATTTTGAGATCGCCGACGGCGGCACGCTGTTTCTGGATGAAGTCACGGAAATGCCGCTGGAGGCGCAGACCAAGCTGCTGCGCATTCTTGAAAACGGCCAATACATGAAGGTCGGCGGCGCCAGCATTCTGACTTGCGACACCCGCATCATCGCCGCCACCAACCGGCCGCCGTCCAAGGCCATCAGCGACAAGAAACTTCGCGAAGACCTGTATTACCGGCTTGGCGTTTTTCCCATCAAACTGCCGCCGCTGCGCGACCGTGACGACGACGCGCAGTTGATTGCCATGCAGTTTGTCGAGCAGCTGAACGATGAGCATGGCAAGCAAAAAAAACTGACCGAGGGCAGCTTGAGCAAGATTGCCGACTACGACTGGCCGGGCAATATCCGTGAATTGAAGAACGCGATCCTGCGCAGCTACATCCTGAGCAACGGCAGCGAGATCGACGTCAACCCCGAACTCGGACGCGTTGAATAACGCGCCCGGGCGTGTGCGCTGGCGCATTACCGCGCAACCTCGCCTTGGATGGCTTCCTGCAGCACGTGCGCATGGCGCAGATGCTGCTGCAACATGGGCAGGGCGTCCTGGGCAAACCCCATGACCTCTTTGTCGCGGCCTTCCGTCAAGTATTTGTCAAACAGCTTGATCGTGTCCTCATGGGCGGTAACGGCGGCATGCTCGGCGTAGTCCTTATCAAACTCCCGCCCTTTCTTGCCCTTCAGCAAGGTCAGTTTTCCGCGCTGCATCAGACTGGGGCGATCCGGCAGCTCCACCCCCTTGCTCTGCGCCAGCGCGGACAGTTCGCTGGCTATCTGCCGGTGTTCGTCGAGCATCATCTGGGCGAAGGCCTTGACGTTGGGATTGCTGGCCAACTCCAGGCTCAGGCGCGCCGCTTCAATTTCGTAATGCCCCGCCTGCGCCGCGTTCTTCATGAACGATTCATCCGCCGAAGACACCTCCTGTGCATGAGAACCCTTCATGACCAGTCCCGCAATGGCTGCCGTTGCCACAGCCAAACAAACCACCTGTCGTACTCGCATGAGAAAGCTCCTTTACGTTGCAATAGGAATCAAACACCTTTCATCCAGCAAATACTGTGCTCAAGCGTAAAAGCCATTGTCGGGAACGGAACTTGCTTTCCATACTGGTGGCAAGTAAGCGGGGTTCATTCCCATACCGCTTTTATCCGGGAGTAAGCCTGCTTTCACGCGGGTGACGCGGGTGGGAAACAGACGGGGATTCAGCATGAAACTTGAACTATCGCCTCAGCTCAGCACACAGCAAAACCTTTCGCTGCGCCTGCAACGCTCGTCCCGTATCCTCCAGCTGTCCACAGCGGAAATCCAGGAACTGCTTGAGGAAGCCCTGCACGACAATCCGCTCCTTGATCTTGATTCAGCCGACCTGTCGCCCGACACCCCTCCCCAGCCCAGCCTTCGCTGGGAGAATGCGAGCGTCAAAAGGCGGCCGGACGCGCAAACGGATCCGAGCGGCACCTGGCGGGCGCCCACCTCGCGCAATGAGATCCTGCTGGAAAACATCCGGCTGAGCCATGCCGACGAACATTGCAAGGCGCTATGCGCGCTGATCATCGATGCCTTGGATGACAATGGCTATTTGCAAGACAGCTATGACGCCTTGCTGCCACCCGGCGCAGGCCAGGTTTCCGAGGCGCAATGGGATGCCGCGCTGGCGCTGATACAGAACCTGTCCGAGCCGGGCATTGGCGCGCGCTGCGTGGAAGAATCATTGATGATTCAATTGAATGCTCGCCAGGACCTGAGCGCATGCAATCGGGAGGCCGTGGAGGCGTTGATCCAGAATGCCTTGAGCGACGTGAGCGAGAACCGCCTTGCCGTCCTGGACGATACCCTTCAGCAACAAGGCAGCAGCTTGGCCGAAGCCCTGTCCATCCTGCGGCAGCTCGATCCCAAACCCGGCCGCGCCCTGTTTGCGCTCCAGCCACAAGCGCTGATTCCTGACGTCTATGTGATCAAGAACGCCGGGCGCTGGACCGTGATCCCCGACCGGCAGAGCCTGCCCCTGGTCCAGGTGGACCAGCACTATGCCGATCACCTGGGCGCCCACGCCAAAGAGTGCGCGCAGGCCTTGCGTCAAGTCCTGACCGACGCGCGCTGGTTATCGGAGAGCCTGCTCATGCGGCGCCAGACGGTTTGCCGCGTCGCGCTGCACATTGTGCAGCGCCAGCAGCTGTTTTTCGAGCTGGGTGAACAGGCGCTGCAACCCTTGAAAATCAGCGATCTTGCCGAGGAGCTGGGCCTGCATGAATCCACCATTTCCCGGGCCACCACGAATAAATACATGGATACGCCGGCCGGTCTATTGAGTTTCCGCTACTTTTTCTCGCGGGAGCTCGACACCAGCTTTGGCGGCACGTGCTCAAGCAGCGTGGTCAAGGCGCTGATCCGCCGTCTGATCGACGAGGAAAACACGGACGATCCGCTGTCCGATGTGCGGCTCCATCAGCGGCTCCTGGAGGAGAGCATTGAAATCTCGAAGCGAACTGTCACCAAATACCGGCTGCAAATGCGCATTCCGAACGCCGTCGAACGCAGGCGAAATGCCCTCTTGAAGGAAATATCGAACCCGTCTTGAGCCTCATCTTGGGAACACAACTTGCTAAGGGATAAGGAGGTTTCATTTCTCTTATCGAAGCGAGAACAAGACATGAGCAAAATCATCATTGTGTCGGTACGCGTGGCCAACGCCCACCAGCCTTCCACCGGCGGCCTGGCCGTGGCGGTTGAACGGCTGCTGGAGCAGCAGGAGGTTGCGGGCGTATGGCTGGGATGGAACGGAGTTTGTGTGGAAGATCAGGCATCCATCGAGCTGAATGTTGAGGACAGGGGCTATTACCGTGCGCTGACCTTCCCCTTTACCCAAGACCAATATGATCAGTTTTACTGCGGCTATGCCAACACCTGCTTATGGCCTGCTTTTCATTATCGTCTGGACTTGATGAACTTTCTCCCGCAAGCGTATCAACAATACTTGCAGGTGAACCAGCAGATCGCCCAGTACCTGGACCAACTGGCCGAACCCGATGACCTCATCTGGATCCAGGACTACCATTTGATCCCGCTTGCCCACTTCTGCCGGGAACGGGGCATGCGGCAGAAGATCGGCCTGTTTCTTCATACGCCCTTTCCGTGCGTCGACATCCTGAAGGCGGTGCCGCGGCATGAACACTGGCTGCCGATGCTCCATGCCTATGACCAAGTGGGTCTGCAAAGCAAAAGCGATCACTCGGCGCTGTTGACCGCGATGAAAATCGTCTCCAGCGGCGTGAAGCAGCGGGAAACCCGGTTTGGTGTCTATCCCATCGGCATTGATGTCGACCTGGTCCAATCCATGGCGGAGTCGGACGAAGCGGACCTGGATGCGGAAGGACCCAGCCCTCATGAACCCGCCCCCAAGACCGTCATCAGTGTTGACCGCCTGGACTATACCAAAGGCCTGCCGCAGCGCTTTCGCACATTCTCCGCCTTGCTGGAACGCTATCCCGATGTCAAGGAACAGGCCAGCTACGTACAGATCGCCCCCAGCAGCCGCTCGGACATCATGTGCTATCAACTCATGCAGGAAGAACTGGAAAGCCTGGCGGGACAAATCAACGGCCAACACGCCACCTTGAACTGGACGCCCATCGTCTACATGAACCGCGCCTTCCCCGCGCCCAGCTTGATGAAGCTGCTGCGCCAAGCGCAAGTTGGTTTCATTTCTCCATTGCGGGACGGCATGAACCTGGTTGCAATGGAGTACGTGGCCGCCCAGGATCCCGATGACCCCGGCGTCCTGGTGCTCTCCACCTTCACCGGTGCGGCGCAGTGTCTGGACTCGGGCTATTTGAGCGTCAACCCTTATGATATTGACGACACGGCCCAGACCCTGCACAAGGCCTTGCACATGCCACTGGCTGAACGCCAGGCCAGGCACCAGGTCTTGCTTGATCAACTTCGAGAGCAATGCCTGGGCACCTGGTATCAGACCTTCATCCGGGACCTGACCGGTCAGCCGCAGCCGCCCCAGCCCGCGCCGGCGCCGTTTACACCGATTCGAGCGTCCTGAGGCGGACAAAAGCGTCAGGCTGGTGCACGGCCAGATACTGCAACAGCCCGCGCCTCAATAAGCAGCGCAAATCAAACAGCTCGCCGGAGTTGCGCCCACTGACGAGGAAGCGCAACTGCATGCCCCACTCGTTCGTTTCCGTCACCTGCAACACGCGCACCCGCTTATCCCACAGGTCCGACGCCTCGCACAGGGCTTCGAACTCCGCGTCGAGCGCATCCAGATCAATGCGGTAATCCACCCACAGGAATACCGTGCCCAGCAGCGATGCACTGTGATGCGTCCAGTTCTGAAAGATGTTCTCAACAAACCATTGCAGCGGAATGATCAAGCGGCGCTCATCCCAGATGCGAAGCACCACGTAGGTTGCCGTGATTTCCTCGACCCGCCCCCACTCATCGGCAATGATCAGAACATCGTCAATGCGGATCGGCTGCGTGAACGCAATCTGCAGGCCCGCGATGAAGTTGCCGAGCACCGGACGCGCCGCAATCCCGGCCACCAATCCCGCCACCCCGGCCGAGGCCAGCAAGCTCGTCCCGATCTGCCGGGCGCCCGGCAAGGTCAGCAAGACGAATGCCAGCCCCATCAGCAGCAATAAGAAATGCGCGCTGCGGGCAAGCACACGCGCCTGGGTGAAGATGCGCCGGGACTTCAGATTATCGGCAACGTTGATCGGATTTCGTATCGTCACCGCCTGGAACAGCGACTCAACGGCCGCCATCAGCAACCAGGTCACGCAGATAATCAGAAAGATCATGGTGAGCAAGACCAGATAGCGTTTCCATTCTCCCTCAACGGGCAAGGCCAGCAACCAGAAGCGCAGCAAGGCCGTCAGCAGGAACAAGCGGGAGGGCAGGAAAGCCTTGTCAGAGAAAAAGCGAATGAAGTGGGTGGGTGGAAACACCCGTCTCAACACTTGGCCGCCCAGGTAATGCAAAAGAAGCAGCACCCCCCATCCGGCGGCCAGAACAAGCAGCCAGACCCACACCGATACTGTTGTCATCGCACCTTCCTCCGCTTTCACCTTTGCCTGGCTGCCGCAGCAATTAGCGTGCCCGGGGTGCTGGGGCGAATGCGGGCATGTTACTTGCTGGGAAATGCAGACCCCACGCCGCGCCTTGTCGGCCGCGGCGGGATGAAGCCAAGCCACTTACAGGAGCGCATGATGAGCGACACGAAAAAGACCGTGGACACCCAGCGCCACATTCAGCGGGAACAAGACCGGAAAGATGCCCGACCAGATGAAAAATCGGACAGCCCCAGCCAGGCCGACCCGGCGCCCAAGTCCTACCCCAAACCGCCCCTGCCCGAACAGCATCAGAAAAAGCCCGGCAAGGAGTCCGAGCTTGATCCCGCGCCCCGCTATGAAGCGGCCAACTACATCGGCAGCGGCAAGCTGGAAGGCAAGGTGGCGATCATCACCGGCGGGGACTCCGGCATCGGACGCGCCGTGGCGGTGCTGTTCGCACGGGAAGGCGCCAACGTTGCCATTGTCTATTTGAGCGAAGACCGGGACGCTGAACAAACCCAGCGAGCCGTGGAGAAAGAAGGCGCCCAATGCCTATGCCTTCGTGGTGACGTCAAAGACCCCACGTTCTGCAGGCAGGTGGCCAGCAAGACGCTGGACGAATTTGGACAAATCAACGTTCTGGTCAACAACGCCGCTTTCCAGGAACATGCGGACAGCTTGCTGGACCTGACGCCGGAACGCCTCGATGAAACCTTCCGCACCAATATCTATGGCTATATCTATATGGCCCAGGCATGCCTGCCACACTTGAGCGCGGGCGACAGCATCATCAATACGAGTTCGGTCACCGCCTTGCGCGGCAGCGCTCATCTGCTCGACTACTCCAGCACCAAAGGCGCGATTGTCGCGCTGACGTATTCGCTGGCCGAGAACCTGGCCGAACAAGGCATCCGCGTCAATGCCGTGGCGCCCGGCCCGGTGTGGACACCGCTGAATCCGGCCGACGGTCCCGCTGAAAAAATTCCGGAGTTCGGCGCCAAGACACTGTTTGGCCGCCCCGCCCAGCCGGAAGAGCTCTCTCCGGCCTATGTGTACCTGGCCAGCCCGGTCACCGCCAGCTACGTCACCGGCATAGTGCTTCCGATCACCGGACAAGGAGGTTTTTGATATGCCGCGACTGCCCGCGCTGGACAGCGCCGCCCTCTTTCTGGACCTGGACGGCACCCTCGTGCCATTGGCGCCGCGGCCTGAACACGTCAACCTGCCCGACTCGACGCTGCACTTGCTGCAAGGCCTGCAAGGCGCCTGTTCGGGCGCGCTGGCCCTGGTGTCCGGCCGAGACAGGAACAGTCTGCTCCC
>Ga0172382_10003235_pt1 | contig 26012 bp, 20 predicted proteins | sample Leawel138RmetaG_FD_122245 | JGI IMG/M metagenome (GOLD analysis project Ga0172382, IMG submission 122245) | Leachate microbial communities from a municipal landfill in Southern Ontario, Canada - Leachate well 138R metaG | ecosystem: Engineered > Solid waste > Landfill > Unclassified | place...
ATATCTGCAGGCATAGTAACCTAGAATTAGAGCGGTTTGAGAGACTAGTCGAAGTTTTACATTTCAGTCTTAGCTTGGAATTGCTGATCTTTGTAGCCTATTAAAACCGGGGAAATTTGGGTTATAATCGCTGGGATCACATTTGTCAACCAATTTGTGCTACCCTTGCCCAGTTCTTCCGACATCTATCGGACATTCGTGTGAGCAAGGTTAGAAGATATTTTGCTAGCTAGATATACAGGGTAATATAAGAAAGATGAGATGTAGGATGGGCCTCCCAGGCAAGTTCAAGGACGCGTCCTTAGCTTAGAGAGGAACTCTTGCCGGAACTTGGCGACCTTTGGTGCAATAACCATGGCACAGTATGGTTTTGTAGGATTGTTTGTGAAATACCGATGATGGTAGTCTTCTGCGGGATAGAAGCTGGAAAAGGGAACAAGTTGGGTGACTAGAGGGGCATCATAGATACTCTGTGCCTCAAGCTCTTGGATTACCCCTTGGGCAATGTTCTTTTGCTGGTCATCGTGATAGAAGATCACGGAACGGTATTGGGTTCCTCTATCAGCGCCTTGACGATTGAGCGTGGTTGGGTCATGGATAAAGAAGAAAACATGCAAGATGTCGCGATAGGTGATCACCCCTGGATCAAAGCTAATCTGTACCACTTCCGCATGTCCTGTCTCCCCAGTACACACATCCTGGTAAGTCGGGTTAGCCGTGTGTCCTCCGGAATAGCCACTTTCCACTTGGACCACTCCTTTTAGGTCCTCATATACGGCCTCAAGGCACCAAAAACATCCACCGCCGATGGTTGCTAGCTGCAGCTCCATTTCTGATCCTCCGTAAATTTGGGATTCTTACAGTAGTCTTGCTTAATCACAGAGCAGGTATGCGCGTCGTATCCGAAACGAGTGGAGGGGGACGGAACATCCCCTCTTATTTACTCCTGCTCATCAGCTTCATATAACAGATCGATGAGGGCATCCTCAAGTTCATCAAAACGCGCATCATCCTCTTGCTGCCAAGCCTCTTCGAGGGCAGAAATGACGTTTTTAAGTTTCTTCGCTAACCTTGGATCGACTTTATCTATAGCCGCCCGGGCTTCCTTAACCAATTCCTGTGTGGCAACGGGCAACTCACCACTGGCATATTCGGCACTTGCCATGGCAGCCCTGGCTCTGGCAATTTCCGCCTGACTCATCCGCTCCTTGGCATCGGTAATCGTAATCGCTTTCTCTTTGCCGCCTGTCTTCTCAGCGGCACTGACTCTTACGATACCGTCTATGTCATAATCGAAGTTGACGATAATCTTCACTTCACCGGCTTTCCCATCTGGCAGATCGGTTAAAGTGAAATTGCCGAGGAACACGTTTTCGGAAGCAGTCTTCGATTCACCTTGATAAACCTCGATCTCTACTGCCTTCTGATGATCATGGACCGTGTAGTACACCTCGGACTTTGAGCAGGGAATCGGGGTGTTTCTCGGGATGATCACACTAAAAGCATCGGGATCCGGAATACCATAGCTAAAATCTAGGCAGGATACTCCCAAAGAATGGGGAGCCACATCAACTAGAATCTTATCGATCTCTTCGCCGGCGATAATGCCCGCTTGAATCGCCGCCCCAATCGCTACACACTCTGCTGGGTTGATCTCTCGGTCCGGTTGCTTATTCAACTCCTCGGTTAAAATCTCGCTGACTAAAGGAATTAGAGTGGAGCCACCCACAAGCACCACTTGGTCAATATCATGATGATCTAGCTTCGCATCTTTTAAGACCTGTCGGACACAATCAACGGTACGGGTCAGCATATCTTGAATCATACTATTGAAGTCCATCCGAGATAGTTCATAGCTCAGATTCAAGGGCTCTCCATCCTTTTGAGCTAAGAAATTCTCGGTTATCTGTATATATGGCCGATCAGACAACTGTATCTTGGCCAGTTCAGCAGCCCGAACTAGGCGGCTCTCACTGCGACGTTCCTTCCGCAGATCAATACCGTGTTCGCTCTGAAAACTTGTGGCAAGTTGTTGGACGATGGCCTCATCAAAATCATCTCCACCGAGTTCATTGTCCCCTGAGCTAGCAAGTACTTCGATAATATCACCGTTAATCTCCACAATCGACACATCAAAGGTGCCGCCACCGAGATCATACACCAAGACCTTGGCGCTCAACCGATCGGTCATGCTATAAGCTAAGGCTGCCGCGGTGGGCTCATTTATAATCCGTACCACCTCTAAACCGGCTATCTCTCCAGCATCCTTGGTGGCCTGGCGTTGAGCATCGGAGAAATGAGCTGGTACAGTAATGACGGCCTTTTCCACCTTTTCTCCTAACTCCCGCTCAGCGCTTTCCTTTAGTTGGCGTAAAATGAAGGCAGAGATCTCTTGGGGAGAATAACTACTCTTCCCAAGGCTAAAGTGTTGATCACTCCCCATATGGCGTTTAACAGACTTTACCGTCCGTTCGGGATAAAGCAAATACTGGTTTCGGGCCGGTTCCCCCACTAGGATCTTACCTTCGTTATCTATTCCTACCACCGAAGGCAACAGCGGCCTGCCATTGATCATCACAATACGCGGTTTCCCCCGATCAATGTAAGCTACTGCAGAATTCGTTGTTCCCAAATCAATACCGATGATTTTACTCACAAACAGACTCCTCCTCAAGATGTGACCTTGGCAGTGTATTATCCTCATCATCGTTTTTATCCAATACGCTGGATTCTGTGGAGTCCTCTTCTGCAAAGTGTTTCGCCACGACTACTTCGGCATACCGGATGACCACTCCAGCGAGGATATACCCGGGCCGAGTCACCTCTATGACCATCCCCTGGGGAGCATCCCCCGCTGGTACGGTACCAATTGCCCGATGCAGTCCAGGATCGAAGAGGTGTCCCTCAGCAGGGATTCTTTCTAGACCCCGAATTAGCAGAACCTCCTCCGCCCGCTCATAGGTTGATATCAATGCTTCACACCAACTAGTGGGAGCTTCCATGGTCTTTAGCAGATGAATGCCATCCCACAGCTGATCTAGCACAGCCAAAAACTCCGCAACCATGCTGGTTTCTACTTTCTTAGTAATGTATTCTTCTAGCTCATGGCTTGTCCGCCTTACTTGTTGCTGGCTTTGCTCTAAGACCTCTTGTGTTAGCTCTTGCTCCCGTTCCCACAGCATCGAGGTCTTAATCTGCTCTTTATTAATTCTCCGCAGCATTTTAGATAGGTCGGCAACAGTCTCTTCAAGTTCGACCACCTGTTCAGTCAACTGATCGTTCTGCTCCAAAATATGCTGTAGCTTCTCACTCCTCGCTGGACGACGGGTGAAGAAACCGATTAGTCTATCCCACACAAACATGACCTCTTCCACTACTTAATTTCCTTCTCTAAACACTCGATGGAACGGGCCTTAGGCACTCGGCTAAAGGGGCCAAAGGGATCCAGCTTGACCAAGCCTTCACGAGTTGGCGCTTGATGACGTTGCGGCTTAGTATCAACTGCCAGGGGTGACCCGGGCTTGAACCCAAAGCGAAGTAACGCACGGGCCTGTGCTGTAGGATCCTTCAGTTCATCGTAGGCGCTCCTGATCTCCTTGAACTTCTCGGGATCACTTTCTGGACGATGTACCTTAATCAACTGTAGATAGGCAGTTTTGATCTGCTGTTCGTCAGCACCAGGGTCAACCCCTAAAACGATGAAAGGGTTTTGTCGTATTTCACTCATTAGAATAACGAGCTCCTCCTCACAATGTCTTCAACTACTTCTGCCATCGGTGAATTCGGATGATTATCCAACCACTCCTCTAAGTATGCAATCTCATCGAAATACAAGCCCAAGCGCCAGAAATTTCGGGCGCAACATGCAAGCTGCACATGTATTCTAATATCATCCGGATGGTGTTCTAGGGCAGATTCAAGCGTGTTAATCGCCTTCTCAAACCGATAGTTTTGTTCCCAAAGCTCAGCTGCTTCAAGCCAAACCTCAGGAATGTGCCATCCCTTTTCCAGGGCCTTGTTTACCTGGTAAGTGGCCCGGCTCACATGCTCTCCATGCTCAAGATAAGCATTGGCGATACGTAGACGAACAACAGGTTCTTTTTCATCGGCTATACGGCAAGCCTTCCGGAAAAACTTGCTGGCCTGATCTAGGTCATCTCTTTGTAGCTCAATAGCCCCTATCCCAACCAATATCTCTGGTCGGTCTCCATGCTCTTTATCAATTCTTTCAAGAAGCTCCGCTGCCAAGTCCTCTTCGCCTTCCTCTGTATATACAACATAAAGGCAAAGCGGTAATTCGGGATCATCGGGCCTAAGCTCAGCCGCCTTTAGAAGCCGTTCTAATCCAATCTGGTCATCCCCATCCTCCAGGTTCTTCTTCCCGATAATGCTATAGAATTCACCTAACACCGCCTGCAACTTGGTATCGTTGGGATGCCTTTCGATAAGTTCTTGGATGGCCGCCAATGCCTCTTCGTCTTTGTCCTGCACCTCCAAGGAACAGGCAAATTGGATCACTAACTCAGGATCGTCTGGATGATGCTGTATGAGGGTACGTAGAATACGTCGCGCCTTGGCAAACTCCAAGTTCTCTAGATACCAGTTCATGAGGGGTTTGCCAATTTGTCTGTTGTCGGGTGCCAACAACGCCGCCTTCTCCAATTCCGCAAACCCTTCGGAGGAGTCCCCTATATCCATCAACAACTGAGCCCGATGCCGATGGGCCTCAATGATCAACTGACGAAGAACCGAGTTGTCCGGTTCATCTCGATATTGATTCCGCCACGCACTAATCGCTCTGCCCCACCAGGCTATTGCTTCCTTGGGATCAGCTAATTCCTCGTAGGCGATAGCTAGGTAATGACAGACCTCTGCCCGGCGATAGCGTAAGCCCAGAGCCTTGAGCACATCAATCACTTGCTTGTATTTCTCCTGCTGCAGCAGTTCCCAACCCTTATGTAGCTCAACTAGATAAAGATTCTCTTTGGCAAAGGAATCATCACCCAATTCGCCCCAAAGAGCCGAGGCTTTGTCCAGATCATCTCGTTCGTAACACTCCTTTGCCTGTTGGCAGACAAAATGGTACTTCCACTGTGCTGCTCTTTCCTGATCCTTAAGGTCTGTCACCAAACGTAGCGCTGCTTCGTACCTTCCTTGTTGATCATAGATCGCAATGAGGCTTTCTACTGCTAGATCGGTAAGTGCTTCAAGACTAATACTCTCGACAGACCATCGTGCTACCGCAACTTCCGACGTGGTAGATACCGAAATAGTCTCCTTTCCAACCATCGCTAAGACCATCTCAAACTCAGCCATCGCTTTCTCAATCTGGTCAAGTTCTAGGTACAATGTGCCACAGACTGCTTTGATGTACAAATAGGACAGCCACGCTTTTTCCGAATTGAGGTCTTGCTTCAGTTGCTGCGCCCTTTGGTCCAACCAAGCACATAGATCAGTCGTAGCGGCACCATCTTTTAAGGCTTTCATCAACGGAAGTTGACCTAGCATTACGCTATCATCTTCGTATTCCATAAGGAGATCGTAAGCTTTTTGGGTCTCCCCTGTGGCTAGATAAAGCAATCCTAAGTGATACAAGACTTCATCTTGCAGGGGAGTACCTAGAAGGGACAGATAAATCTCCTCGGCCGCATCTAGTTTGCCGTCCAAAACATACCCTTGGGCCAAGTAGTACTGATACAAAGGTATATCTGGAGCACTGCGGACTGCTTGCACCATCTCGGAGATAACCGCCGCCGGATTATACCTACGCACAAATTGCATAGCCAACTGCAGGTGGGCCTCAGCCCTGATTCGTCGAAGCAATTGAGTTTGGTGTTCATCAACAGCATTCAGGCTTCTAATCCCGTTGACTACCTTCTGCCACTCACCATCACGGTAGAGAGATAGGATTTCCTCATATGTAACCGCATCTTTTTGTCTGTGCTTGCTCTTCTGTCGTTTTCGGGACACTGCCGTTCCTCCATATTAGTTTCCTAGACATCAGTCCAAAAGGTCTCATAGAACACTTTACCATAGACTACAATGTTAGTAATTACATGTCAATAATAAACATGATCTAGTATGAGTCAACGATTCACGGATACTGGCTGCATCTTTAAGTTTTGTAGGTTCAACAGCTGCTAAGCATACCACCTTCGTTGATCCTGTGCATTAAGTTCGACATACCCCCCAATGATATCCTTCCTGTATGGGCAATAGGTCTTTAGATATTCCCGGGTATACTTCCCGTACCGCATTTTCAGCTATTTCTTGAGTGAACCTAGGGTAAACAACGACATTATCGGTTACTTCCTGTAGGCATCCCGTATTACGCCAACACAACAGCTTCATCATGGCACCAAGTCCTCATGGGTTTGGCCATATGTGCTAATCCACCATTGATCAGGAGTACGCCCCAATGCGGACCTGACATTGACACAGACGGTCGTTAGGAGACCTACACTGGCATAGTGATCCAGATTAGGAACTAAAACATGCAAATGGCGGGTACATAAAAGAGGCAATAGAGGTCCTATGCAGACTGAATAGCACTGCTTGTAAGGATAGTACAGGGAACAGTCCTGACCCCTCAAGGGAAGCCTTTTTATAAATAGCAGTCATTTATCTGTTTGGCAAAGAGTACGATGTCTGGAATATTGTCTTTGAGGACTGCGTATACGATCTTAGGATCGATACGAAGATAATCATGTACAACAATATTTCGGAACTGGGCCATTGTTTTCATCCGGTCGGCAAGCTGGAGTTCGATGATACCTTGCTCATGGATCTGGAAACAGTCACTATTACTCTGTGGTTCACGGTATCCTTCGTAGGCAATGATATGATTTGCTATATCTAAACATCTCTCTGCAGCCAAATGCAGTGTTAGTTCGACATAGCGACGGAGAACTTTATCATCCAAAACCCCTCTAGAGGTATCTCATCCCTGGCTTGTCTGAGGTCAATCACATACTCCTCTAGAATTACCAAACGTCTCAGAATAACATCCTTATCGACCATTCTGCCCAAGACCCTCCAGTCTTTGCATGGCACACTGATGATAGAGTTCGTAGAAGGGTTGAAATGACGGGTTAGTCTATGGATCGTGTAATCTTTATCCATGAAGATGCCCACTCCTTTGTTGTCTCTGCCTAATCACGTTATACCAAGTAATTCCTTTCGGTAAACAAGAGACCATGAATAAGCGGACAACCCTTTGTACAAACACAGTCCTGTAGGATATTTTTACATCCAAGACCTAACCCTGATCTATTCTGCTACATATAGGCCTCTTCAGGCCTGACCCGCAGTCCGCTTTTTTGCCGTTTGGCGGGCACAATCTCAGGACGTAATTCCCCGGTCTCTTCTAACCTTTTTAACAACCGGTTCCTCATCACTTCTGTCACTTCCTTATGGGAGTCTAATCCTATTAGATTCCGTAGTTCGTAGGGATCCGCCTGGAGATCATATAAGCAGTATTCATCATAGCTATTAGAAGATGAATCTCGCCAGGGATCTTTATCCAAAGCGGCAACACAGTACTTCCAGCGTTTGGTTCTTATGGCGCGTGCTACCATGGATTCGCTGATCTGCACGAATACCTCTTCCGGCCAGGAATCACACTTCCGATTAAGTAACTGCCAAACTGACCTTCCCTGCATCTGTTCTGGAACCTCTATTCCCGCGGCATCCAGTAGAGTAGGTGGCAAATCAACTGTGCTGATCAGTTCCTGAACCCGACCACCACCAAAGAACCCCGGTCCACTTAGTACCGTGGGGACACGAATCGAGCTGTCATGGGGTGAACGCTTGTATTCCCCATTTCGGGTTTTGAAATGACATCCATGGTCAGAAGTAAAGAGAATAATGGTATCATCAAGGAGCTCCAGACTCTTCAAAGCATCAACAATCCGGCCTAATGCCTCATCTAAACGCTTTACCATTCCATAGTAACCAGCTATATGTTGATGTGTTGAACCGCCTAACGCGGCAAGATCCGGCGGGATCCATCCACCTATATACCGTTCCATATAACCATCGGGGGCTGGATAGTCATCCCGCTGATTCTGAAAGTGGGGCTCTAAATAGGAAATGAACAGGAAAAATGGATTATCCTTATGCTGTGCATCATCAATAAAGCGTATAGCAGCATCGGTAAGAGCATCCACCCGATACCCAGGCAGTCTGACTTGACGCCCGTGCTTATCAAAAAGCACAGTATCGTAGGCATCAGATACCATTTCCAACAGGTTTGCACCGAGCCAGTACTGGTATCCCCCCTGTTCCTCCTCACTGACCGGATCCGCCTTTGCCAGATGCCATTTCCCTATATACCCGGTGTAGTAGTCCGCTTCGTTAAAATAGTGGGCCAACGTCTTACAGGATTCCGGTAGGGGAATACCATTTCTATAGCACCCCGTGGTTGTTGCGTACATCCCGGTTTGTAGGCAGGCCCGAGCAGGTCCACATACTGGTTGCGTTGTGAAACTATGATACAAGTGAGTGCCGGCTAACGCCAGTCTATCTAAATTAGGAGTAAGGTTTAATGGATTACCGTGGATCCCTGCTGTATCCCAACGTTGTTGATCGGTATAAAACACCAAAACATTCGGTTTCCCTTTGGACATTCTTCTCCTCCTAAATGTTTTTTGACCTGCTTGGAGTAAGCTGGGGAAATCCAAACCTCCCCAGCTGGTATGGGTTCTTTGCCGGTTCGCCCTCTCCCCTGGACCAGATAATGCTAGTCTAGAAGCTCTAGACTTGCCCCATCTACCACGCCGGAGAGGCGTATAAACCCAAGTTGTAGCTCATCTGTGGGCAGGTCATTACCGGTAAAGACAATGCGGAAGAACCCTGCAGGTACCTCTTTTGGTACGGTACCAAGGACATCTAGCTTAAACCACTGGTTATCATCGGTTGATACAACAGGCCTGTAGGACACATCGACCCAAGACTCCCCGTCTACAGAAAGCTGCATCAAAACATTGGCCTCAATCGTCGTAGTCGTAGCATATAGCGTGACCGCATACTCATACAGATTCGGCATGCTCCAGATTAAATACTGTTCCTCGTCATTACCACGCATAATCCGGTCTCCATCGCCGAAAAACTGCTCTTTATTGTTTTGAGCATATACCCACCCGTCGGATTTCTCAACCGTTTTCAGCGAATCCCGTGTTCCAAACCAGGCAAGTTTTTGAGGGGGCAAGATGTGATCCTCTAACACTTCCCAGTTCCTGATTACAATGCGCTCCTTCAGTTCCGAGAACACACCGCCCACTGTGGTAGCATTGACGATCAAATCGTAGGCTCCATCCACGAATTCTAAGGTGTTCATCGGAAAGCAAAGCGGCAGGGATTCATCTGCGAACAGTATCTGCCTAGATGTCGGTGGTGTCTCAGTGGCTCCCAGATCTACCACAATTCTTTGCAACGCGGCAGTTACACCAACAATATCGCCTGGTGGAATAACCGGTTCAATAATAACATTCACCAGACCACTTAGTCTTTCTGCTCCCTGTTCACTACGTTTAGGCTGAGTCAGGTGAAAGTGTTCCACTCTAAAAGTAGCTTGATGGTGGTGTTGTTCACCTTGATCATCGATGATGGTTGCAGTAATCTGATGATTTCCCCTGGCAAGCTCCGCTGGTTTTAGTACCAGATCTACAGGAACCCTTGCTCCCTGATACACTTCTTCACCATCGACTGCAATGCGGACTCTCTCCACGACCAGTTCCGGTGCCTCTATCTCCACAGGAGTCACACAGGTTAGGGTCACCCCTGCGAGATGACCAAGGGCACCCATGATCTCCTTGGTGTTTGCGTCTGTTAACGACCAAATCGGTCGGGTTAAATCCGGCAAATGAGAAATCTGCTCGTTCGTTCTTTGTGTAGGTATTAGTCCCCACATTTCGAAGAATGGACCTAGATTACGATCTGCCACCTGGGAACTGGTCGCAATGAATGTCTGGATCTTATCATGATCATTTGTTGGACGCTGCCACTTGGGCATCTCCCGATAGGTCCGATGGAGTGTGGGGTAGAAGTCATCCCCAAAGGCGAGGTCTAGCTGCCAGAACATCACCAATTTCACAAATAGATCGTCAATCTTGTTGTAGTCCTTATCCGGCTGATTCAAGTAAGCAAAGGCCCGATCATAACATCCTTCTTGCTCTAACCTAGTCTTGTTCCCAAAATGCTTTTGAACATGCAAAGAGTAGATATTCACCGTTACTTCACCCACGCCATCCCACTTCCACGGGCCCTGTTGATAGGTATGTCCGAGTTCATGCCAAGGACCCCAGCCATTTTGGGTGAAGCGTTGGGTGTTTAGTATCGTCTTCATCGCATCGGAATTGTATCCTGTATGGTTATAGAACATGTACATATAGGTTCCTGGAGAATTGTTCTCCCGCATATGCTGGCGGTACTGACTCGGTCTATGCCTTGGGTCTGGGCTACTCTCATCTAGCCCCGATACCCTGTTTTCCACCTCTATGGCCTCATCAATACACTGGAGCAACTTGATGGGATCATCGATATCTTTAGCAGTATTGTAGCTAGCCGTGATAAACACCCGTTCTCCAACCAATTCGATCGCGGGAATATCCTTGTACTCTTCAAGCATCGCATACCAGTCTTCTAGGGTATGTTCGCCTAAAACAAAGTAGGTAAACTTCTCTCCGCCTTCAATCGTGACGACAGGTGGGGTACTCGTCTTGTCGCTTTCGTTAATGAGGTGGACGACTCCACCCTGGGGAGTGGAAATGACATTCTTACCTTCTTTGAGGGGGATCCCGTCCTTGTTCCCCTCAACATAGTGCTGTAGTATCGGGTCAGATATGACAACCTGGGGAAATACCTTTTGATCTGTGGAACTTACGGCAATAATGATTGGTTCATCAGGCTTCTTATATACACCCGTTGGTAAATACCTACTTGGTCCACCAAAAAGCTTGGTTTCCCGATCAACGGCAAGAATACCCCTTTGATCAAGTACCATGGTTACTATTTGCCCATCGTCATCACGCTCCTCCTTGGCATATACCACTAACCCCATCGTGCTGCAGATGAATATGCCACACAGTAACAGTACTAAGCCTAACTCAACGTAGCTCATCGGTTACCTCCTTTTGTCCTTTGATCCCAAAACCAATAACACCACGACTCCTTCGCCCGATTCATCTTGTGTGCGGTCCTCTCTTACGCGTTCATCCGCTAACCTCGCCTTTGTCCACTAAGTAACAGCTGAGGTCTGCTGTCTATACACCACGTAATTGATTCTGAAAGGTACTCTTGCAAGCTCTAAGCTCAAGCAACGCGCATAAATCAAGACATGAATAATCGATCGATCCAGATGGATACTATCCAGACTCCGTACTTTGCATTTTATGTTTAGTATAAATTGTATTCCAGATGTGCTCAAGGTTGACATATTAATCATTTGTCGCGATTTGAACATCATCTAGGAATGGCTAGCAGGCCAGGAATAAGAAGCGCTAAATATTCGAGTAAAGGTTTTCTCCCAAACCGTATTCTATCAATCATCATCCCAGGGGCAATCCTCATCGCCGACTTCCCTGCGTTGTCGCAGTAGCTCAGCCTTAAGCTCCTTCACCACATCCTGATATGCCGGCTCATGATATACATTGAAAAGCTCAAAGGGATCTGCTTGCAGATCAAACAACTCCCACTCGGGAGTCTTTGCTTCGTCAATGGTGCCGCCACAGTCCCGAGCTTCACCGTAGTAGTAAATCAGCTTATAGCGATAGGTACGTAGCCCGTAATGGGCATAAACATAGTGATCCCCTAAGTGCATCCAATAGCGGTAATACATCGACTCCCGCCAGTCTTGAATTGTTTCTCCCCGTAGAAGCTGCCGGAAACTCCGCCCTTGCATGACGTTCGGAGTTTCTAGTCCGGCGTAGTCTAGGAATAAAGGAGCAAAATCGATGTTTAGAACCATCGCATCCAGGGCAGATTGTGGTTGAATCTCCTTTGGGTAACGGATCAAAAAAGGCATCCGTAAAGATTCTTCATACATAAACCTTTTGTCATACCACCCGTGGTCTCCCAGAAAAAAGCCCTGGTCCGAGGTATAAATCACAATCGTATTTTCAGTAAGGTTTTCCTCATCAAGGTAATTAAGCAGCCTGCCAACGTTATCATCGATAGAAGCAACACATCGTAGGTAGTCTTTGATATAGCGTTGGTATTTCCACTTCTTCAGCTCCTGGGGATTTAGACCGGCTGGTGGATCGATTTTTGTATCTCTCTTGTACAGATGCTCGTCTATGCGCATTTGCGCTTCCCGAGCTGCAGTAGCCCGATTAGCATAATCATCATTGAACGTTTCCGGTTCGGGAATCTGGACATCCTCGTACAAATTGGCATGCTTCTGGTCAGGAATCCATGGACGATGGGGTGCCTTATGATGCACAAGCAAGCAAAAGGGTCTGTTAGTATCTCGCGACTTCAGCCAACCCAAAGACAAATCGGTGATAATATCTGTAACATATCCATGATAACGTCTCTTTTCTCCCATCTCGATCATTTCCGGATCATGATAGGCCCCCTGACCTGGTAGCACATTCCAGTAGTCAAATCCCTGGGGATCACTGAAACCACCATGTCCTAAATGCCACTTACCAATAATGCACGTTTGGTACCCTGATTGCTGTAGTAATTTGTCAAAGGTCAATTGTCTTGCATCAAACCGATCCGCTAAAGTCCTGACCCCATTGATATGACTATGTGTACCTGTAAGGATCGAAGCTCTACTAGGGGCACAGATCGAGTTAGTACAAAAGCAATTATCCAAACGCATACCCCCATTGGCAATTCGGTCAATATTCGGTGTCCTATTGATCCTACTCCCATAGGCACTGATGGCATGGGCCGCGTGATCATCACTCATAATAAAGACAATGTTTGGCCTTTCACTCATTGAATACCTCTCCTTTTTCCATCCCCAAAAGAACATAACCCACACGCCAAGATTGCATCGCCTCCTTCTTTCCAAGAGACACCTAGCAAAGATGAAGATTCATCTACCCCTGTGTGCAGATAACTGAGTATTCTTGCACGAAATGGTTTGCTTCTATGACCAGGATTGACCTGATTAAAATATCAAGTTATTAACCTAGTCGATGATCAGCGAAACTGCGAGAATGAATACAGGACATATACTACAGGGTATCTGGTTAACATTTCGTTGCTTGCAAGTAAAATCCTTGCTCAAAGGACATCATACGGATCGTCAACTCACTCCCCTATATTGCATTTGCCCTGTAGACAGGCCCTGTGTTGCCTAGTCAACTCAACCAACTCATGACCTCGGTATATAAGTTCGTGTTTGTCCGACCGGGATTTTACTTAGAGCTAGCAGAGAACACCCCTACCTTCTGCTAGTAGTCGATATTTGCGCGGACTTCCGCTGTCGAGTTGTGGTCTATGCCGGGCAGGCTTTGCTTCGCCCGAAACGAAGCACCGGTGGATGTTTAAGCTATATTGAACAGACCATTTCTTATTCACCAGCAGTTATGGCCATGCCCTGCTCGCATACTCGGTGCTTTCTTAAGGAAACAGCGTAAGACTTGCTGCATCCACTACACCTAGCAATCGTACATAACCTAGTTGCAATGCCTTTGGGGGAATACTCTGGTTAGTAAATAGCAATCGGAAAAATACCCCGGACTGTTCCTGCGGAACCGTACCACAAACATGAACCTTAAACCATTGTGACTTTGGATTCTGTGGATAAACCACACTCACGTTGTAGGGCAGAGCGGTCCAACTGTCGCCGTCGCTAGATACTTGCACAATGACATCATTTTCTATTTGCTGATTTTCCGTATACAATACCAGCTCATATGTGCATAGATTAGGCATTTTCCAGGTAAGAAACTGCTGTTCACCCCCCTTTGGCATAATGCGGTTTGCATCACCAAAGAATAGCTCAGGCTCAGTTTGGTCATATATCCATCCATCGGATTTATCCACTGCCTTCAGGGCATCTCGCACACCAAACCAACCCAGTTTCTCCGGGGGCAGGATATGGTCCTCTAATATCTCCCAGTTTTTAATGACAATCCGTTCTGTTACTTGGTGTTGAATTCCCTCGCTGGTTTCGGCGTGGATGATCAGATCATAGGCCCCATCCTCAAGGTCTAATGTGTTTACAGATAGATTCAATGGCAAGGTTGTACCTGTAAACAAGTTTTTTTCAAACGAGCTAACATCGCTATCATCCATAGCATTCAATTTCACTACGATACGTTTTAGGTCTACCCTCACATCAACAAAACAACTTGCTGGGATAATGGGCTCAACCTGAATCATCATCTCACCGGCTATTTGCTCCGCCCATGGGCCTTTACGTTTGGGCTGTATTAAATCGAAATGCTCCACGTAGAATTTAGCGGTATCTCGATGCAAAGTACCGTGCTCATCAATGACTACCAGAACCAAGGTATGGTCACCACAGGATAACGCCGCCGGGTTGAGCACCAAATTTGTTGGAAGCTCTTCCCCTTGATAGAGCACCTGTTCGTCGAACAAAATTTGAACATGGGAAAAAGTCATTTCAGGCAGTTTTATTTGTACGGGGGTTACATCACTTAGGACTGTTCCGGCAAGGGAACTCAAAGCCCCCATGATCTCTTCGTAGTGCACAAAGCGGTCGATTGTTTCTTTGGCAGTTCTAGCCAAGGAATAGGAAAAATCATAGTCAAAATCGTTCTTGACCTGCCAATAGAAGACACCGCCAATCTCCTTCTGAATAGCATAAAGAACCTTATTTCTAACTAGGTTTGGCCCGTTAAAACCCCAGATGTCAACGGTATTGATCCCCGGATCTATGGTATGATCACCGATAGCATTATTTGCAGTGAGAAGCCGGTAGATGGTTTTCCAGTCAGTCTGGGTAGTGCAGTCTCCTTTCTTGTCTGCATACCAGGGAATACCCAAGACGATTTTCTCCTTTGCCACACCTCTTTGGTTGATGAAGGTGTCGATCGCATCCACCGCGCCGGCAAAGGTGGAATGGTTCTGGTCGGTACCAAACCAATCATAGGCCATGATGTTGATCCGGTCAAAACTGTTGAGCGCCTGTGTTGATAATCCCGAGTTCGGCGCCTGAGCTGTAGAGAATAGCTTACCCGCTAAATGAAGAGCCTCAGCCAACTCAATAACTAGGTTGTTATAGTCCTGCCATTGGCTGGCCGTTGCCGGATACTCCCAGTCAAGGTCCACACCGTCTAGGTCATACTCCTTCAGGTGTGCCACTACATCCGCAATAAACTGTGCCCGAACTGCGGGATCAGAAAAAGCATCTACTGAACCCCCTGGAGCACCGGCTTCGGGGGTACCATCGGGTCTTTGGGCGTCCTTCTGTGCGGTTATGGAAATCCATAGCCTGGGTTTATTCTCTCCCATGGAACTTTTCATCCATTGATACCAACGTTGTAACAAAACTTTGGCTTCCTCCGAATCTGGATCTAGGGTCTTTTCAAATCCACCGGTTCCGTCTCTTTCTTTCATAATGCGAAAGTTGCCATGTTTATCAAACTGCCAATTGCCGAGCATCGTTACGTCGGTAAAGGAATCCATTTTCTTAGGTTCTACAGGGTCCCAGTTAAAAACATAATTACAACCGGTAAAATAAGCCATGTTAATAAATTCAGTATCTCGGGAGATAGGCCCTTGATAGGCCACTGCGACATCTTTGATCTTAACCGCATCACCAACATAATCTTCGATCACCAAGCAAATTGCGTTAGTCGTGATCGTATCAAACACTCCTAAATGATAACTTTCAATTAAGTCATTCCCATAAACCTTAACCCATTCCTCCCCGTTCCAGGCATCTACTCTGAACTTACGAGTATTGCTACCCACCTCTTTAAGATGAATAATGTTCATGGTCCTCGGCTCATCAAAATCCAGTTGGGCTTCACTGCCCTTTTCCGTAATCAACCAAACGGTATCATCGTTTCCATCGAAAGCCTTCGCTGTGTTTTCGTTTCCAAATGAATCCGGTCGGGCTTCTGATACCATGAAATCGTCAGCAAAAGCAACTGAAGTTATCATCGCCGTTTCCTCATTTTCAGCGAAAGCTATGTTATAGGCCGTGAATACAAAGAAACCCACAAACAATGTTAAGCTTAGACAAAAGATTTTTTTCATAGCAAATCTCCTAATACAATATGGCTAATCATGAGTATAGCTTTTGAAAAAACACCCCGTGTAGCAGCATCTCCATGCCCATTTACTTATTCTTGCTCCGGTTAGTTCTAAGCTGAAGTCTCCTTTGATTCCCTTGTGCGTGTCCCCCAGTTAATAATCGGATTCGACATAGCCTATATGCCTACAATGATATCGGCAGATGCTCCTAACATAAATCAGGAGCATCGCCCGTAGACACCACCTGTACCAAACATGGATGTTAATCAAGGAAACCCTGCGATACCAATTCAGCTCTCAACAGGCGGTTTGCTTCCTCCAGTGCTTTTCGGGCAGGGGTCTCAAGGCTGTAAATACTACCGACCGCTGCATTAAAAAGCCCTTCAGCTTTGCCGATGATTGGGTGGGGTCTTAGCGAGTTAACCTCGTCTGCTTCTGCTAAACTATTGATGTACCAAAGAATGTTTGGATCATGGACATGGTTCGGTAGTTCCGCCATGAAGTCGGCGCCTGCACTCATGAATCCAGTTGCAGCAAATAAGTCCAGTTGAAATTGTACATCAGTTGCAAGAAACTCAATCAACTTCATACTCTCCTCGGTGTACTTAGCACCAACTGGAATACCAAGACCCCAGCCAAAAAGCTGTTGCGTCTTGAGGCCTTGTGCATGCGGCGGCCAACCGACGGTCACTTTAACATTAGGATCAACGTTGCGGATTTCCCCCGGAGCGTATAACCCGAGGTTAGTGGTGGCCACGGTTTTGTAGGCAATATCATACCATCCGCCTCCACCTTGAAATGATGGGTATTTACGATAAATCCGATCGACAAACAATTCAAACCCGTCGATGAACTCAATACTATCTAGCAATGGTTCGTTCGTTTCATAGTCTAACCAAGGAGCATTGAGCAATGGAGCCAGAACGAAAAGTCTCGAGTTTTGTCCGTTTCTAGGGTCATAGCCAATTCGAACAACATTGTCATCACTATCAAGAACGGTCAACTTATCGGCATAATTGAGAAACTCAACCCAGGTCAATGGCTGATTTGGATCAATCGAAATTCCGGATTCATCAAGCATATCCTGGTTCCAAACCAGCCCAATTCTTGGACCTGTTTCAAGAGCAGGAATCGCATAGGTATGACCGTTCCATATCCAATTTTCCCACATCGGTACGAAAATATCAGATTCTAGCGTCGTTCTGGCGATAAACTGGTCAAGTGATTGTAGATAACCAGCCTCAGCCAACTCTGCGACATTAAACGTATTAAAAGCAAGAATATCAGGTGGTGTGCCCGCAACAGCGCGTACCACAAACGCGTCCCATCCTCCGCCTTTTGTCCTCACATCGACTTTGATACCAGGGTTGGCTTCTTCAAATCGGGTCACACCCTCTTGGACGGTATCAATAACAACACGATGCCACTCATGTAATGAGACTTCCAGCACAATTTCCTCTTGAGCGAAAACCGATGTCAATGAAGTGAGAGTCATACTTAGTGTGATTACAAAGACCAATCCAAACCACTGATTCTGTTTGCTTAATAGCATTGTCTGTCTTGTCTCCTTCTCTATCTTAGTCTCTGTGTTCAAACTAACTAGGTCCCTACAGCCTCAGATTAGTCAACAAAGACAGGACCACAAGTTTTCGTCCGAGCTAGCTACATAGGCAAGCGGATCATGCTTTCTCAAGACTCGCCAGATCAAAAACCGATCTGACGAGTCCGTTCTATTTACAACAAGGAGGGGCTTGCCCGCTATTCTATTCCTGTGCTTGGCGTAACAACGCTGATACTTGCTCCTCTGCGGAAATCAAGTGATTCAAAATCGATGTCTCTTGGTTGATCGCTGCTGATAAACCACTACCGAACATAATGTTGTCTGAGCCCCAGGATAGTAGATTCTGCCATAGTGGAGCAAACTTACTGTTTGTAAACAATGGAGACCTCACCCCATATGGAGCTGCACCGTAAAGAACAGTTCCATAGTGACTTGTGTCCACATAACTGCCCAAACGGTCCCGCATTTGAACCATCCATTCATCATAGACCCCGCGCATGGGCACAAGATAGTTCCACTGTTGAGTAAAGAATCCCACTGCATTCTCAGGTTTGAACAACCACTCAAGAAATCGCCATGCCGCTTCTTTCTCCTTGGAGCATCTGAGAATCGCGGCACCATCCGTATGAACAATGGTAATCTGTTCATTTCCTTTCGGTAAGGGGGCATAGGACAACTGAAAGCCAGACGCTTTATATGTGTTCACCGTCCAACTCATGCCGTATTCCATAGCAGCAGTTCCTGCACTGACACTGCCTCCGGTATACGGGGCCCGCGCTATTGCAGCAAAGTATTCTACGGCCTCGACGGTTTCCGGTGCCGTTATTGTAAAATTTAGATCCTCATCAACCCAATCCGCTCCGAAGTACAATGGCCACAACTCTGCCACACCAACTCCGCCTAGCCCGTACTGGGTTGTTGATTCTAGTGTAGATTTGGTCAATTTCGGCGAGATCGCCTTGACATACTCCCAATTCCACCCCGGATCGGCATCCCATTCGGTCGGAAGCGCAGGTATACCTGCTTCTGCTAGCAGATTCGCGTGTAGACTAGTCCTGTAACTAGCCCCATAGATACACTACCTTTTTGAAACGACGCATTACTCTAAACGACATGACTTATGAGACGATCGGAGAGCCGAACATCTCGATAGGTCTGTCAAGTTATGCTCTGCCATCCACGTTTGTTCTTCATATATGCCTATGTCATTCTCACACCAGAGGAATAAAACACTGTACCTAAGTGGAGATCAGAACATAGTTTTGCAATCCCTCCGATAAGCCACACACAAAATAGCATTGATGATTCTGATAAACAGATGCCTGTAATTAACTGTACATCTGGTAGCGCTCGTTATGTAGTTCCTATTGACAAACCCGTGGTTCATGGAAAACGGTCTCTTATCTATATTTAACTATATCTTGTATCTAATATGTATTCAAGATTAGGTTATTAACCTCTTTGCGCCATTTGAACATTGGCTGCAAACGGATTATTCGATCACTTACAGCGGGACTGGTTTCGAAACACCATCTATCGTTCTACCTAAAAGAGCCGCAGAACGTAGAACAAAGGAACCGTCGAATTGGATGATCTTTAGCACAACCTTACGTATCCGTAGTATGAATCTACACCCAACATTTCCTCCTTCATATACCACGATTTCCTAGAAACCATGGTTCAGGAACATAGACTGGTACCACAATCCTGTACAAACTACCTCTCCACCATGGAACGACCTGTTTCTGAATCTAAATGCCATGGTTCATGACCGTTGCATAAGGGTTGTCGCGCAACGTCTATGCCACTTCGCCCTGGTATTTCATATTGAGAAAAGTGAGCATCTAGCTGCCGGCTTAGCTCCATTTTCACATCGGACAGACTTAAGTCATTAACCCGATTCACCCGCTCCCAAGGATCATTTTCCAGATCGTATAACTCATCGGGAAAATGTCCGTTTGGACCCGGATATCGTCGAATCAGCTTATACTCTTGCGTACGAATCATCCGGGCATTCCCATATTCACAAAACTGCGCAGTACGCCAGGGGGCACGATCGGATTCACCCCGGATCAATGGCAAGTACGATCTGCCAGGCAGGTTCAGTTCCTCCTCCAAATCCTTGGTGGCAACCCCAGCCGCATCCAGTAGCGTACGGAACAAATCACAGTGATCCACTGGCTCATTGCGCACAGCACCTGTTGGCAAGCCTTTCTTCCAGAACAGGAGGCAAGGTACCAAAATGGAATCATCGATGAAGTTCTGTGGTACAGTCGCATTTCCCTTACTATGCAAACCATGACGGCCGGTCATATGGCCATGATCAGACGTGTAGACCACCAAAGTATTTTCAAGTGCACCCATTCCTTCTAGCTCATCTAGGACCCGCCCGATTTGCTCATCAATGAAGCTTACCGCCGCATAGTACTGAGCAAGTTCCTCACGATGGTTCGTTACCGCATGGGCCCAAGGCGGGCAGGGTCTACCATGGGCCTTGGAGGGACCTTCATCCGGAATGTCCCGAAAACTGCACTTGCGGTAAGCAGATACCCAACGTTTGGGTTGATCTGAGTGGGGCGAATGAGTGTTCACGTAGTTGACAAACAGCAGAAACGGCTTATCCTTGGGTCTTTGTCGGAGAAAACTAATAGCTTGATCGGTCAAGAATGGCGTCTGATGCCCCTGCTGCTCAATCGGTTTTCCCTGATCGGAGAAACGGATCGCTCCGAAATGGGGATATTGATTCACCTGGTAACTAAACCACCGATCAAATCCGGGCTTTGGCTCACATCCCCTGCCACAATGCCATTTGCCAACCAAACCAGTGTAGTAGCCCTCTTGTTGCAGAAGCTCGGCGATGGTCACTTCTCCGGTTAGACCCGGATGCTCATTCTCTAAATCATGCTCCCGCAACCAGTCATGGATTCCATGCTGCGAGGGTAAACGTCCCGTGTACAAACACGCCCGAGCAGGCGAACACACTGGTGAAGGCGTATATGCCTGATTCATCTTCACACCACTAGTGGCTAAGTAATCCATGTTAGGAGTAATCAGTTCAGTATTTTCGTAGCAGCGGGCAGCCCACTGCCCATGATCGTCTGTCAGAAACACAACAATATTCGGTCGTTCACAACTCATATGGCCAGACTCCTCTCGATGACCAATCTACATTGCTAGTTGTTACCAGCACAGACTACATAAAGTTCATTAGCGTTCTTAGCTACGTACGCCTTCCATAAATGACTTCTTGTTTTTGCATTACAAGCCTCCTGAGCCGTTAGTCCATCTCCCTCTCCCAAGGGCACCGAATAAACACGTCAGCTACTATCGGAAAGAGAATGAAATATAGATGAAACTTGGACTGTGGGGTTTCCCAGACTATGCTTGGTCTGGGAAACCTCACACAAGGATGGTTCTACGGAGACTACGTCATATACCCTCACTTACGCAGAGACGAATCTCAGCCACCTCGACAAGCTCGAATTGCTGAATCCGCTTGTGGCCGACAGAAATACCATCACAAAGAACTTCCCAACGGTTACCAGGTAATAGACCCTCCTTTCGAATCTGCTCACCATAGCGGATATCTTCCATGACAACTACCTGGTTAACCTTTGCTGGTTCTGTTAGGGTAAGCGTAATCGTATGGCCTATTCCTTATACCCGTGCTAGCTGTCTGTTTTCATCTACGTTCGTGTAATCCACCCTCGCGAAGTTAGTCTTTGCTCATCTCCTGCAAAATGGCATTTACCCGACGATCAATCTCTAACACCGCTGTATCAACGGGAATCTCTCCATCTGCCGCCTGCTGCATCAATCGGCCGATGATGGGGTTTATTCCACCTAAGTTGCTTACGACTGGCCCAGGGAAAGTGTGTACCGATACAATCTTCGAAGCGAAATTCAAGACGGTACGATCCCTGAACCGGTCGAGTAGCAAATCTTGATAGTCTGGCAACGCCGGAATAAAGGCTGGAGTACGACCAGTGATCTCCACCATCCGATTGATTGAGTTCACATTATTCGCCAAGTATTTGAGAAACTCCCACGCCAGAGCTTGGTTCTTGGAGCTTGCCGGAATTTGATACCCTATTCCTAGCATGACTGTTCCATCATGGACTGGGCCCATGGGTAAATCCATGACACCCCAATCAAAGGAAACGTTAGCATCAGCCAGATTAGCCATCGCAAATGGTCCTTCGAACAGAAGCATAGGATTGTGTCCGGAAGAGAAGTTCCCACCAGAACTCGCCACCCTCTGGGCATACAGACTCACTAGAAACTCAAGTCCCTGAAGACTTTTGGCATCGCTGAGAGTAGCCATCGTTGGATCGACGTAGCGATCGAAGATCCTACCCCCAGCTTGTTCGGCAAAAGCGGCAATGCTTCGCTGCGGATTCAATGGCATCCATAGCGCCGGCCGGTCAATGATTCCATCGCCGTCTGTATCAGCGGACAACCAGCGAGTATACTCTTTTAGTGCAGCCCAGTTCCATTTGTCTCCTAGGGCCTCGGGCGGCTCCAAGCCAGCGTATTCCAAAGCATCACGATTATAATAGCCTAGGAAAGCGTTCGCATTCATCGGCAAGCCGAAAAGCTTACCATGCCAGGTAAAGGCTTCAATACGCGCCGGGGCAAAATTCTCAATTTGCACGTCCGGGTCATCCTCAATAAAGGTGTTAAGATCAACGAAGGCATCCCATTCGAAGTACGGTGCGCCTCCTTCAGCCCAAAGCTGCGTAATATCTAGCTCAACCCCACCTGCAAGTAGGACACCTACTTGCTCCTCATAGGCTCCTGATGCAGTCATGATCTCTACCTCGACATCCCATAGCTCGGAAAACTCCTCTGCCATTTCTTTGTGAAACTGTAAAAGCTGCGGATTGTTCTCGATCAGTACGACAATTTTCTCAGTTGCATAGACTGGTAAGACAAGACCAAAGACTAACATAAACACAATAAGGATTCCTAGATGTGTTCGTCTCACTGAAGACCTCTCCTTTCCTCATTCCATGGTGTCTGTTTCCACTTACTAGTTTCCAACTGTTCTGTCCCCTGCAGCTCTTTTCGCTATGTGTTTTGTGCAATGGATACTACGACAACCAAGAAAGCTCTTGAAACAGTGACTATATCTCTTATATTCACCCGTTATTCTAGCAAGGCGTCACCTTCCGCTTCTTCCAGTAAGTCGTATACACCCCCCGAAGCGAGATCATCATTGAGAAGGACTAAAACCACTCAATATACCCACGCTTTCATATTTAACCCGATCACCTGCTTGCCAGATCAATCATAGTAATTCCCTGCGTAACGCGGCTCGTACTAGAGCTAAACGAAAAAGTCCGCAGACATCGTCTGATTTAGCTTTGTTACATTTATTGTACCAATTGGGGGATCTGTAGAACAATGGACTCATCTTGCACAGATCGGACGTTTTCAACTCTGAGATTAGACATTGGGTCTCAGCACTAAAGCGAGCATGGAAAGAAAACAGACTTTATTCATTGGTCGTTGAAAAAGCTGAAGATGAAGCTAGCACTCGTGAATTGTTGACTCATACGAGTGATCGCGGATGTTTGACGGAAAAAGCCATGTTTGCTACTATTATGCTAGCTACAATTACACGTGCGTCTACTAAGTATTGGTTTCGAATATGTTGGTCCTACTTGTATATTAAGTGAATACGAACTGATGGATTACCTTTTTCACCTCTCAGGTAGTACTTTTTGCAATACATTGTTTCCGAATATATACAGCATTGCGAGGGGATTCCTTATGAGTAATAAGTTGGCAATACCTTCAAACGAGCAGTTGGCCTGGCAAGATCTAGAATTGGGTATGTTCTGTCATTTTGGCATAAACACATTCTACAATCAGGAATGGGGCAGTGGCGCCGAGTCACCAAGGAGGTTTAACCCCACGTCATTGGATGCCATGGATTGGATAGCCACAGCAAAAGAGGCAGGCTTTAAGTACTTCATCCTCACGGCTAAACACCATGATGGTTTCTGCCTTTGGCAGACCAGCACAACGAAGCATTCGGTAAAGTCCAGTCCCTGGAAGAATGGCAAGGGTGATGTAGTCGCGGAATGTGCCGCTGCCTGTAAAGAGCTGAACATGCCCTTTGGAGTGTACCTATCGCCATGGGATCGTAATGCTCCCTGTTATCACGATAAGGAAGCCTATGATGAGTTTTACCTAGAACAGCTCACAGAGTTACTCACCTGGTACGGACCGATGGTTGAACTCTGGTTCGATGGAGCAGGTTCTGAAGGACGTGAATACGATTGGCCCCGCATCATGGCCTTGATCAAAAAGTATCAACCACAAGCCATGGTTTTCAATATGGGAGCGCCCACGATACGGTGGGTGGGTAATGAGGATGGCGTTGCTCCTTACCCCTGCTGGAACACGGCAGCCGCGGCACGACAAAGTATGTTTACCCAGGACATGGCTAAATGGCTACCAGAAACACCAATGTGGATTCCCGCCGAGTGTGATGTGCCAATCCGCAAACAAAGTTGGTTCTGGCATCCTAATGATGAACATTCCCTGCGTTCTTTGGATGAGCTAATGGATATCTACTACCGTTCGGTTGGTCATGGCTGTAATCTTCTACTCAATGTTGCACCTGATGATCGAGGATTACTCCCCGAATTGGATAAGCAACGCGTACTTGAATTTGGAGCTGAAATCCGCAGACGATTCTCGAACCCGGTTGCACTAACCAAGGGAGAAGGCTATGAACTTGGGTTGGAACTACCCAAAGCACTCCTTGTGGATCATGTGATTCTAATGGAGGAAATCCGTCACGGTGAACGGATTAGGAAATATGAGCTGCTAGCATACACTGACACAGGTTGGAGTCTTCTTGTAGAAGGCAGTGCAATTGGCCACAAAAAGATGGACCGATTCCCGGAGCTTAGAACAGACAAGCTCAGGCTTGTAGTTCACGACGCTGATGACACCCCACTCATAAGGAGGTTTGCGGCCTTCCACGTTGCACAGGCTAAGGACGAATAATGATTTGATGTGCATCGTGTAGGTAAGCCTATGCCAGTTGAGAGTTCTCCCGACTTCGAGTTTAATTCCGCCGTAGATCGCACAGGCCTTGAGAGTTTTCTCGACCACACACTTCTTGAGCTTCATCTGGCAGGAACCTCGATTCACACTGTTCTTTATCCTGTCGATCGGCGCAAAGAACATATTCCGTCATATACCTTGTGGTTCGTTAAGGATGCTACGTATCTTATCGAGACTGAGAGTGTCCAGGGCGTGTACCAGGTGAACGGCGGAGTACTGTTTCGACCTGGTTCATTTTTTGCCCATCTTATTCGCCCTCAGGCTGTATCAATGCTGTATGTCCGGCTCAACGTACGCCTTTTTGGAGCCCTTGACCTGTTTCGCCTCTTTGAGTTCCCACAGGTCTTTGAGTTGCCTCACCCGAGTAGATCCCGCAAATACGCGGAGGAAGCGATTGAGGAATACCGTCTAGACCGCCCGGCCGCACGCATGGCCGGGCATGGACTCTTGCTGCAATCCCTTGCTTGGCTCATCCGGGAAGTATTCGCGCAGGAACTTCCACCAAGCATCATCGATCCACCAGTACTCAAGGCTATTCATCACATACATATGCATATCGATGAACCCTTACAGATTAGAGCAATTGCCAAAGAAGTAGGATGTCATCCTAGTCATCTAAGTCGTCTATTTCGTTCCGAGCTGGGCCAAAGCCCGGCGGAGTTTATCCGTCTAGTACGGATTGACCGCGCCAAGCGTCTACTGGTTGATACCGAGCTTTCTATCGCTCAAGTGGCTGAAAGGGTCGGTTATCCTGATCCGAGTCATTTCTCCCGCGTATTCTTAGAGGAAGTTGGTATGCGACCAAGCACATTCCGTACTACCGCCCAGCTTGGAGGCTAAGCCACAAGCGTATAGTAGGAATACCCAATCACTCCCCACCGTAGATCTTAGTATCATAGAGTCTGATAAAGGTACTCTTGCCCTTTTGCCTAATTCAGGGCTCAAAGGTATAGGCCGGAGTATGGTAGCATTGTCCCATACAGTGACTTATGTTGACCGTGAATCTCATAGCCCACAGTATATCCCGGACCAGTACATTCCTCAAAGAAAGCAACGCCATCGTAGGTTCATCTCCGTAAGTGTTGACCAAAATGAGTAAAAAAAGGACACCGGGTAATACTCCTAATAAGATAACAACCAAAAGGAGATGACCCGATGTCTACTATCAGTATACCCAGATTGTTTG